>ENA-UOWG01000118-UOWG01000118.1-activated-sludge-metagenome-genome-assembly--contig:-NODE-118-length-130659-cov-6.703485_pt1 | contig 130659 bp, 146 predicted proteins | sample MGYA00238147_ERZ761563 | MGnify/ENA primary metagenome ERZ761563 (study PRJEB28884, sample SAMN05720216) | anaerobic digester metagenome | isolation source: active sludge of municipal...
AAATAAAATCACTTTCTTTTTTATCTTTTAGATTTGGCATTAGCTTATATGAAAAACCTAAAACTCTTAAAGCCTGCATCGCATATTTTTCTTCAAGTTTTTCAAAGAACTCTATATCTTTTTTTGTTATTGCTCTTACTTTGCCGTTATCTAGAATCTTATTAGACCTTTTTAAAATTTCACTTAAAGCACCTTTACTAAACATCTCATATTGTCCACTAATCTCATGAACTGTTGACATCATCTTTCTTTCAGAAGAAAAAGGAATCTCATCTACAAACTTATAATTATTTTCAAGTCTTGATTTTTTGGCAAGAACCTTTAAAGCAATTTCTGTTGGGTCTCCAAAAATGGCTTTATCAATAATTGCATTATTACAGTTGTTTGCAATATCTATTAGTTTATGAGCATCTCTGTTATCAATTATTTCCTGTTTATCATAAGCATAACCTGTTGCAGAAATATTTTTTTCAAAAACTAAAGTATGAAGCTTTTCAACAGTCATCTCATTTAATGTTAGGGTTCCTGTCTTATCTGAACAAATAACTGTTGTTGACCCTAATGCTTCTACTGAATTTAACTTTTTAACAATTGCATTTTTCTTTGACATTAATTGTACGCCATTAGCTAGAGTTAAAGTCATAACTATTGGTAACCCTTCAGGAATTGCTGAAATTGCAAGAGAGACAGATATTAAAAATATTGTAAGAATTGGTTGCCCTCTAACTAGTCCAAGAATAAACAAAATCACAAAACCTACAATCATTATATATACTAAAACCTTAGAAAGATAATCAATGTCTTTCTCTAGATTTGTCCTTTCTTGTTTATCTTCAGAAACAAGATTAACAATTTTACCAAATTCGGTTTTCATTCCTGTATTTTCTACAATTGCTTTTCCTTTTCCACTAACAATTGTTGTTCCTGAAAATAAAAGATTATTCTCTTTTAAATCTTTTCTTGTTGGTGTACTTTCTCCATTTAATATTGATTCATCAACTAAAAGAGAATAATTCTCTAAAATTTTCAAATCTGCAGGTACCTTGTCTCCTTCATAAACATAAACAATATCTCCTGGCACTAGCTCTTCAGAATTAATTTCTTTTCTACTTCCGTCTCTTAATACTTCTGCTTTTAAGACTAACATCTTTTTCAAAGACTCTACAGCTCTATCTGCTTTATATTCTTGAATAAAACCAATAACTCCATTAACAAGAACAATAACTAAAACTAGAAAAAACTCTAAAGTATCTCCTATAAACAAGAAAATAAAAGCACAGATTAATAATATAATAATAATTAAAGAAGTAAATTGAGAAAATAACATCTTTAGAAATGTATTTTTTTTAGCAACACTTATCTTATTAAGCCCATATTCTTTTAGCTTATATTGTACTTCAGTTTCTGATAATCCGGTATTAAAATTCGTGTCCATATTCCTAAATATTAGCATTAGAATCATTTAAAAATATTTAGGTTGTTTAATTGTTTCTATGATTAAACTTATAATATTTGATTTATGGAACACTCTTTGCTATAGAAAATCATACACAAGTAGCGCCATAAGAGAAATTGAAAAAGCATTTAAGATTAAAAGACCACACGAAGAAGTAATTAAAATATTTGAAAGAGTTGTACAGACAAAAGTTTGGGAAACGGAATATGATGCATATTCTGAACTACTTAGAGAGCTTGGTATTAACCCCACAAAAGGAAATGTACTTAAGATTATTTCCATAAGAGGAAAAGCAGAAACACATATTGTGCTTTATGATTTTGTTATTCCATTAATTACACAATTAAAAAAACAAAAAATAAAAATTGGGATAATTACTAATAGTTCTGTGTTTATTAGAGGTGTTTTAGAAAAAGAAACCAAATTGCTAAAATATATTGATTATCCTTTATTTTCATACGAGCTTGGAACCATTAAACCAGATCCAATATTATATTTAGAAATGCAAAGAATATCTGGAGTATCAAACCCTTCTGAAATTATAATGATTGGTGACAACCCATTTGATGATGTATATCCTGCATTAGAACTTGGAATTAATGCCATACATTTTACCGGAGACTATACCAAACTAAAAAAAGAACTTAAAAAATTTAAGATTATTATTGAATAATTATTTTGCAAAACTTCTCGGTTTTGAAACCCTTGTTATTTTTTGCTTAGAGGTGTTTTTAGGATCTGTGGTTAATTTATATTCAAAATCTGATATAAATTTTCTTTTTTTTCCTAATTTATCTGCTAATTCTCCAGTTAAATAAGAATTTATTCTTTTTGTTTTCTCTAAAGCAAGCATTTCAATCTTTTCATAACCTTTTCTAAAAATTATTGACATTGCTTTTGCCATAAGTTTTGTGCCATAGAGTTTTCCTTGATATTCTTTTTTTATACCAACCATTGATAACTCAAAATGCTTTTTTAACACAACATCATATCCATAGATTGCTCCAATTACTTCTTTATTATTAGTAATTAGAAAAAAAGTAGTCTTTGGACCAGCTGCTAGCTCTTTTACCCATTCCTGAAATTTTTGATGAGAACCAAGATGTAATTCTTTATCAAAGATATCATAGATTTGCCTAAATTTTGTTGGATTTTGCTTATAGAAATCAAGAACGTCTTTTTCATTATTTAAAACAATTGTTTCAAAAGAATGTTTCTCTTGTTCCATAATTTTTCAAAATTAATAATCGTGACCTGGGCAAAGAGTTTCAAAATCAAGATCTGCTATCAAATCTAAGGTTTTTTCCATCTTTTTTGCTTCAGAACTTGGAAGATCAACTCTTCCATGACCGTCATAGAAAAGTGTGTCTCCTGAGAAAAGAATTTTTTTTACATTATCTAGGATACATATTGAACCACCTGTATGACCGGGTGTGTGAATAATCTCATATCTTTTAGGTAGTTTTAATCTTGCAATACTAATTAATTTTGGAGTAAATTTCTTAACAATTACTGGATTTAATACAGCTCCTTCTTTGTTCATTTCAAAATAAGAAATTTCGTCTTTATGCGCATAAAATTTGGCATTAGGAAACATATTGAAGTTACCTATGTGATCATAATGAAGATGAGTAAAGATAACTGTTTTTATGGTTGCGGGATCAACTACACTTTTCAACTCTCTTTCAACCATTGCTCTTTCTTGAAAATTACCTGTATCAATTACAAGCTCTAATGGTTTTATGTAATACATGTTTGAATCACATGCAATCTTATATACTTCATCATTTATTTTTTGTAACATCTTTTATTTCTCCTTTTTAATGTGTAAACCAAAAGTTATAAACATTTTCTTCAGTTATTGAATCCAATCTACAGAATCCAAATCTTTCAAATTGAATAATCTCTCCAACCTTTAAAGATTGAATATTCTTTTCTGCAATTCCTTTGATAATTCTATGATCAGGCATAAAGATTGTTGCAGTTAACAATTGATTTTTATCTGCTGGAAGAAAGTGAATAATCTTCTTCTCTTCTTTAAAATTTTTAAAATTTAAATAATCCTCTGAATGGAATTTATTTATTTTTTTTGTATAAATAAAATTAATATTATCCATTAATCTTACTAAAACTCCATCTTTAAAAGAATCAACATCTTCTTTTTCAAGATAATATTTCCCTGTTGATTTGAAATTTCTTTTACCCAAAGAAACACTTGGATGCATCTCTAATAAAAATTCTTTATTTTTGTCTTCTGATATTAATATTTCTGTCGGTTCTTTAATAAAAAAGAATCTTTTTGAGCTGTCGTTTAATATTCTTTTATTATATTTTATTAAAGTATCCCAAGTCAATAAAGAACCAGAAGATTTTGTTATCCCGCTTTCAATTACCATTTGAGTAATTGCTTGGGGGGTAAAACCTCTTCTTTTTAATGCCCTTAAAGTTGGAAGACTTGGATCATCCCAACCAATCAATTCTCCAGACTCTACTTTTTCTCTAATTACTCTTCCACTTGACTCTGTTCCTTCAAAGTTAAGTCTTGAAAACTCATAGGTATAGGTGTCATAAAGACCTAAAATATTTCTAATATAATGATGTAACTCACTAGCCATCTCAAACTCAACTGTTCTCAGTCTATGAGTAATATTAAAATAACCATCCATTATTGGATTTTGAAAATCATACATTGGATAAATATTATATTTATCGCCTATTCTTGGGTGTTTTGTATCTATTCTTCTAAAGATTGTTGGATCTCTCATTCTGTAATTCTTGTGTTTCATGTCAATCTTTAATCTTAAAACTGCTTTACCTTCAGGATAACTTGAAAACTCATTCCAGAATTTTAAATTTTCTTCAAGGGTGTGATTTCTACAAGAACAATCTTCTCCTTTTGCTCTTTTATCACTTGCTTCTTCTGGTTTACAGAAACACATGTAAGCTTTGTTTTCTTTAATTAATTTCTCTGCACAAGATATAAATAAATCCATATGATCTGAAGCATATTGAACCTGATCCCATTTAACACCAAGCCAACCAATGTCTTCAAGCATTATTGTATAAAACTCCGGCAAAACCTTTTCTGGATTTGTGTCTTCAAATCTTAAATAGAACTTTCCATTATATTTTTGAGACAAAAGATAATTAAGAAGAATTGCTTTTGCATGCCCTATGTGATAATACTTTTCTGGACTTGGTGGAAAAGCACTTATGACTTTATCTCCGTTTTTTATATTTAGAAAAGCAAAAATGTTACGTTCAACTTTATCTTTTTTATCAAAAAAGTTTGGATTTAACTTTTCAAGTTCTTGTTTTTGAGTGTCTAAATCCAAAGAGTTAATTTCTGATATAAGCTTGTCCAAGATTTCGTGCAATTCTTGTTGTTTAGTTCTATATTCTGGGTGGTTTGCTAATACCCCACCAAACACAAACTTCTTATCTGCTGTTCCTTTATATTTTACGGCATTTTCTAAAATTAACAGTTTGATTGCATCGTTGTTTGACATAATTATCTATTTTGTAATAATATAACTTTCAACTTTTGTCAAAAGTTCTTTAGCTTTTTCATCTATTTGGAAATGTTTTCTTACTGGTTCCAAAAGCTCATCAATATACTTTGCACTTGATGCTTTCAAATCCATTGGATGTAATTTCTTCTCTATAAAATCCTTTTCAAGTTCAGAATAATCTTTATAGATAACATTACCTCCAAACTTTTCAGGTCTTTCTACTTTAAATTCTTTTAAAGTTCCGTCTTTTATTTTTTCAAATATTATATATTTACAATATTCTAATACTGGATTGTCTTCTACAATTCCTTCTGGGCAATATGCCTTCTTAAATTTTTTATTAATTTCTTCTGTTGTGTCAGTCATAAAAATTGCAGAATCTGGATTTGATTTAGACATCTTTTTTGCTATTGCTGCTTCTGCTCCTTCTAATCCTTCTGTTTTTGGTTCTGTTAAACCCATAAGCATGTGATGATGTATTGCTATTGGTTTTTTAAGGCCGAGTTTTGGAAAACTTTCTCTTGCAAGAACATTTACCTTTCTTTGATCCATTCCAAGTTGTGCTATATCTGCTTTAAGATTCCAAATGTCTGCTGCTTGCATACAAGGATAAAAAATTTGAGCTGCTGAAAGCTCATCTTTATCTGTTCTGCCCATAATCTGAGAACATCTTGTTATTCTTGCAACTGTGTTGATTCTTGCAATCTTTAAAACCATTAACCAATATTCTTGATCCATATTCTCAGAAGCCCACAAAAACTCACAATTTTTCATATCCATTCCTGAAGCTTTCCAAACTTCTATAAAATATTTTCCAACCGTTTGTATTTTTTCTAAATCTCCGTCCATTTTATTATTCATTAAAGCAAACCAGTCAGCCACCCAAAATTTAAAATGAATTCCTGCTTTAGAAAGTTTATTAACATTAATTGCTCTCATTAATCCTTGAGCAATATGAATTCTTCCTGAAGGTTCAAAACCATCATAAGCAATCAGTGGTTTATTAGATTTTAAAAGCTCAATTAATTCAACTTCACCAATAATTTCTTCAGAAACTTCTTTAATTAGTTTTAATCTTTCTTCTGTTGTTAGAGTCATGGTTTTCCCTTCTTAAATATTAAATTTTTCAAAAAATAATTTGATTAAATATATTATAATTATTGAAAATATTACTTTTAATATAAATTTACCAAAAGATAAAATTTCAAATGTCTTTATTTCGTTTATTAATGCCATTAAGATAATTACTAGAATTGCATAGATAAATAATGTAGAAAATATATGAGATTTAAGATAACCACTTGTAAAAATTTCTGTATACCAAGAAAGTGGTTTTGATTTGCTTAATTGCATATATAATATATGTTAGATTATATATAAAAAGAGTTTGTTTTAATGTATATTTTTAATATACGATTGCATATTATTTATCTACAATAATTTTATCTTAATCTTGAAAGAATGTGGTCTATTTTTTGTTTTAAAATAGGTTTTGGTTCAAATCCTACAATTCTACCCATTTCTCCACCACGTTTCATAATAACAATACAAGGCACTTCATCAATATTAAACATTGTTGAAATTGGCTTGTTTTCTTCACTATTAATTTTAAGAAATTTAATCTTATTATTATATTCATTACTAAGTTCTTCAAAAGTTAAATTAAGAGCCCTTGATGGCCCAGAAAGAGTTTCCCAAAAATAAATAACCACAGGTACATCTGATTCAACCACTTCCTCTTCAAAGTTGTGTCTATTACAAAGTATGACTGACATTGATTTACCTATTTACTAGTTTAATTTTTATAATTACAATAAAATATAAAGGCGCTATATATTAAAAAACTTGCTTTTTTATGAAATCAAGAAAAACCGTAAAGATGAGTGATTAAAAAATAAAAAGAAAGGATCTTTATCTAAATCCTTTAAATCTATAATCTTTTGCCTTTGGCGGTTCATTATTACACTTTAAACAAATTTCTTCGCCAGTTTCTTCATCTACTCTGTGTCTTGTAACATTTTTACAAAATTGACACATCTTTGTTTCGTATTTCATAGTCTCACTGTTTTCTTGTTATTTCAAATTAAATTAATTAATTTGTATATATATATGAAAAGAAAGATTTAAAACCTGACTTTTTTAAAAAAGTACATAAAGATAATATCTTAAGAAAGATTTAGAAAAAATAGAAATAGAAAAAAAATAAAATAAAAAGAATAAATCTAGTTACCTAAGATTTACTTCTTCTTTGCTTTTGCTTTAGGCTTTGCTGTTGTTTTTTTTGCAGCAGGCTTTTTCTTTGCAACCATTTTCATTTCACCCCGTTTTACCTTTTCCTTCCCCATTTGGAAAAATATTATATAATAATTGTGTAGCATTATATATATAAAGCTTTTTATTTTTTTAATATGAAAACAGGTTCATTTATAATTCTACAAACATGAAACAAATTTCATGAACTGTGATTTCAAATAAGCTGTTGTTTTGCAGGCAACTACAAAAACAAATGAAATTATTATCATTTATCAAAAATTAAAGAAAAAGGACGAAAAATTATTTCTCGTCTTCTGCATATACAAAATTTAAATCAACTTTTTCGTAATTAAACAATTCATTATCTTTAAAAAATCTAGCAATTTCAATGTCTGAAGCAACAATAGAATCAGATGCATGGACTACATTACATTGCCCACTTAAGGAATAATCTCCCCTTATTGTGCCTGAAGCTGCTTCATAACCTCTTGTAACTCCCACTAAATTTCTAACAACACTAATTACGTTGTTTCCCTCAAGAACACAAAGAATTGAAGGTGCACTCTTCATAAACTTTTTTATTCTTGGAAAAAAGGGTTTGTCTTTAAGATGAGAATAGTGTTCATCAAGTAAGTCATCACTAAGATACATCATTTTCATTCCTACAATCTTTAATCCTTTTCTTTCAAATCTATGTAAAATTTCTCCAACTAACGCTCTATTTAGTGCATCAGGTTTAAATATCAATAATGTTCTTTCCATATCCTATTCACTCCTTTAAATTCATAATCTTTCTAAAATATATATTTTTCTATTAATCATTGATCCACTAGGTGTAGAATAATTTATTGGATTTCTTAATCCTAAAGTACAATCAATTTTTGAAACATCAACTAAACTAAATCCATTTTTTTCATAAACTGCCCAGTTAATTGGAACAACTTTATTATCAAAAGTTTTCAATTCTGGTAGAATACAAACCACTTTTGATTTCTTAGGTAACTGTTTTGAAAGATTTTCAAAAACTTGAAAATAAATATCATTTAATTCTTTAATTGTTGCTCTTGCTTTATCAATATTAATTGCTTTACGTAAAAATGGCCCCATATATGGTTCAAAGACAGATGCATCTGCTTGAAATTTAGATGTCCCTGAATTACCTTTAATTATTTTATAATTACCCTTTAATTTAAATTCTTTTATTGCCCAAGAAACATTTTTATTACTTGCTTCTACCATCTCTTGATCGACATCAATACCCACAACACTATAACCTTTAATAAGTCCTTCTATTAAGAAAGTTCCTGTTCCACAAAACGGATCTACAATAGTTTTACCTTTTTCAAGACCTAAAAGATTAATCATAATTGAAACTAATCTAAAAGATGTATTATACATTTCTTTTATTGCTGGGCGTCCTTTATCTTTAATTATATTTTGTTTAGGATCAAAACAAGATATTGTTCTTGCAAAATAATAAGTATCTGAATTTTTAATTACAAATAATTCCAAACCATTTTCAATTTTCCAAGAATAATAATTATCCGGATTTGCAATATAATTTGTATTAAATTTAGATTTTTTCTCAGAATGATTTATTGGCTTTTTATAAACTGCCTTAGCTTTTTCTTCCTTAAAACTCTGTTTTAATAATTGTTCAACTGCTTCTATTTCTCTCTGATTTATATCAATACTGGATATCGTGTAATTAAATTTTTTTGGAACATTAAAATCTAATTTATCAATAATTTCTTTAGTTATCTTTTTAGCAGATATATAAATTTTACAAACTCTAACAATACCCCCAAGATTTTGAGTTAAATTGATAAGTTCCTTTTCCTTTTCTTTTATATCTAAGATTAAATATTTTTCAGAATTAGAAATGATAGAATAAGAAATTTTATTTTTTTGCAAATATATTGCAAGCTCAAGTTTTGAAAGTTCTTTATCTCTTCCAAGTAAAAATAAATACATAATTTTTCAAAATTCAAATACAAATAAAAAAAGAAAAAGAAAGAAATAAAACACTTATTTCTTCTTTGCTGGAGCTGCGCCCTTTGCTGGAGCTGCTGCTTTTGCATCTTTACCTGCGGGAGCTGCGCCTTTTGCAGGTGCTGCACCTTTAGCTGGAGCTGCGCCCTTTGCAGGAGCTGCTGCTTTTGCATCTTTACCTGCTGCTGGTGCTGCTTCTGTTGTTGCGGCTTTTGTTTCTTCTTCTTCCTTCATCTTTCTTTTCTTTCTTACTGTTCCAACAGACTTTAAATTATCTGTATTCTTTTCAACAATAACTTTCATTTCTGTAGGGAACTTTGAACCCATTCTTTCGAAAAGTTCCTTAACAAATTTAACATTTGCTTCATCAACTAAGACACTATATATTTTCTGTCCTGCTCTTACTCTTGAAGCTCTACCAACAACTTTTCCAAAAGGACATTGACTCATTCCTGTTTGAATTCTATCTGCGTGTGCCCCTTGTGCTTGTTTGTTTTCTCTTAAGAAAAATTGAGGATAAACTCTTACTTTCATATAATAGTTTACTGCCGTTAATTTCTTGTTTAACTGTCTTACAACACTTTGTCTTACTGCTTCAATTGCATTGTCTCTAATCTGTACCTTGTTTTTTGTAGTAAAATGAATTACATGCGTATATGCTCTATTCCCATTACCCATGTGAAACTGTCTTATCTTTAATCCTGGTACACCACCAATAAAGTTCTTTTTATGAACTTTAACTGCAATTCTTGAATATGCTCTTTTTTTAACATTTTGACAATAACAATGTCCTGGTCTTAATCCCATCTCTATTCACCTTGAAATTTTTTAAAAATCGCTTAAAAACACAAAGATTGTGATTTTCTATAGTCGAATTTATATTATAGTTATTATAAATATATTTATATAGAAACATATTTAAATAAAACATTTTTAATAAAAATAGAACTTGAGCCCATTTGGGCTCCTTAGTTTACCTCTTCTTTTGGGGAAGGAAAAGGTTTTGGGGCAATTAAGCCACAAATGTAATTAATTTCTAAGAAGAAAAGAACAGGGACCTGTTCCTGTTAAACAGTATGTTTCTTCTCTTCCTCTTTTCTGCCTTTTATTCTTTTGTGGAAATCTAGGTAATAGATTACTGTATATGTTATAGTCCTAAAATCTTTATATATGGTTACTGGTAGTTAATTTAAACCAACAATTAGAAATCAGTTTGATTTTCAAAGTCTACATAATAAAAACACAAGAAAATCATCAATTTTTGATGTTTTTCCAAGAAATTCTATCATTTAAAGAATAATATCTTAATCCAATCTTTTTAGGTAATTCAATAATATACCTGCATTTCTTATTTGTAGAATAAAATGTAAATGGCCTAAAATCGGTTTTGATATCCACAATTTGTTTTTTTGAATTCAAAAATATTACATTTATTGGATAAAATACAAAAAACATATGCAAACTTGCTCCAATAACTGTTTCTCTTTCTAAGTCAAATATTAATCCATAATTAAATTTTGATTTTCTGGAAAACATTAACCCTAATCCTCTAGAAAAAACAGTATTTGCAATCTTATAATCACTAATTATTAATTTTTTCTTTGTAATGTTTTTTATCATATCTTTTTCTTATTAAACTTTTTTATAATATATAATAAAATGATTATTTTCTTGTTTCTCGATAATAAAATCATAGAATGCTGGCTCATTAACAAAGATAGTAAACTCTTTACATTCTTCAGAGAAACAACTTAAATTATCAACCTGTTGAAAATATATAGTTTCGGTCTCTACTTTTTCAGAAATGTATTTAGAACTTATTGTCTTTAATGCAATTGCATTATCTATTTCTACTTTTGTTTCATTATTTTTGATCATATATTCTATTGTATCTATTAAAATTCTTTCAGCCTCTGGTTTTGGTGCAAAGATTTGAAATAAGATAACGGTTATTATAAACATTAATAGAATATATTTAACAAAATTTATGCCTTTGTCTTTTTTTATAGAATACATAACGTAAGCAGTAAAAACCCCTAAAAGCAATGCCAAATAAAGCATAAAATTATCAAAGAATATTCTTGTAACTACTTCTGCATTACTACTCCACAGAAAATTTCCACCAATAATGTGGTCAATATATAATAAAACAAAAATAAATACAAAATAAAAAACCAAAGACAAATAAAATAAATTTGAAAAATACTTTTTTGAACGATCTTCACTTTTAAATATTTTAAGATCCTTGGATATATTCTTTAAAATTATATCATAAGAGACCGATGATTTCTTTAATGCTCTAAGTAATACAAGTGTGTGAATAATAACAGAACTATTTATGTTTTTATTTATTGACTCTAATGCATCCTCAAAAGAATCTCCCCAAGATACTCTATTTGCTAATCTTTTTATATCTGTATTTATGTCTCCATAAAAATTATATTCAGATATATTTGTTAATGCTAAAGATAAATTGTTTGTTTTTTTATATTCCTTAGATAAATCATATAAAAAATAACTAAATTCTGTTTCTAAAGACTTACGTTTTTCATTTTTTATATAATATTCTATAACAAAACCAAATCCCCCAACTAACAATCCAAAAATAAATATCAGATAATATATCTTACTATCAACAAAAAAGTTATTTGCAATCCATAAAATAATAAGACCACAAATTATTCCTGCAATATTTAAGATGGTATATTCATGATTATAGAAAAACAAATTAATTTCTTTATTTGTGGTTTTATTTACACTCATTAATTTTTCACTTACTTAATATTATTATTAAAATTAATTCAATAATTGGAAAAATAATTGCAATAGCAAATAAAATCTCTTTTATTGAATTTCTATATATAGGCATTAAGAAAACACTAAAGATTAAAACAAAGATTAAAAAGAACAAAAAAATATTTATTTCAAATAACAAGGTAATTCTACTTCTTTGATGTTCTTCTTTTTCTTTTCTTGTTTGCTCCGTAGACAAAAAATATTCATTTATTACTTGATCCAATTTGTATTTCCCATCCAAGACTTCTATTAATTTAGATAAGAAGCTATATTCTTGTTCAGAATAGGTATTATCACACATATATTTTAATGTTTCTTTAAGATTTTTATTTAAATCAGACATAGATAATATTCTTTTTGATTCTACAGTAAGTATTTTGTTATTATCTATTTTTTGTAATAAGTAAAGTACATCTTTCACAGTTAAATTCTTATCCTGTAAAACAGAAAGATGCTTTATGCTTGTTTCTAATTCTTCTTCTATCTTTTTTTTATTAGATAATAAAATAAATTTTGGATAATTATATAATATAATAAAAATTAACCCTGCAAAGGTAAAGGCAATTATTATTGTTAAGACAAAAGTAAAAATATTAAATAATATATTTAATTTAAGCATTACAAAAATCATTAAAAATTCTAAGATTATTCCTATAAGGAAAGATAAAAACAATATATTTGAAAGATATGTTTGAGCATCTTCTTCAATATCAGTAAATGAAAGAGTTTTAGATAATTCTTTAAATTTCGGAACAATAAGTTTAGATATCTCTGAAAAGAAGAATTCAGAAATCTTTGTAAAAAATTTTCCAAACATATCTATTGCTCTTTTTCTATTATATTTAATTTGTTAAATAATTTTTTAGAATCTAAATAATAATCATTAATTAGATTATTAAAATCTAAATAATCAGATATATCTGTGTCTGATATCCATCTAAGTAATTTCTGCTTTTTTAAAAAATCAACAATATTAATATTAGAAGGCACTAAGTTAAAATGATAACTCCCATCATCAATGTTAAATTCTATGATTTTTTGTTCTTTTCCTTTATCTATTTCTATTATTTTTAATATTTGTGTTTGTTCAAAATCGCGAGATTTTATTCTATCTAAATAAATGATGATTGTATTTGTGCCTATAGATTTAACCTTCTCTATATATTCTCCAATAATATTTGAATCAGCATAAATTAAACTATAATCATACCATTTTGTATCAAATAATTCTTTAGTAAAATCATCCACAATAATATAATCTGGCCTTTCAGAAAGTGTTTGAGATAATAATGTTTTCTTATCTAGTGCCGTCTCATTATGTATCATTCTTTTTATCCAATTTTTTTGTGGGAATTTAAAATAATCATAAGATTGAACACTTGCAATCTTTTTATTAGGATATAATTGAACAATAGAATTAATCAAAAGTACAGAATCTCCACCTGTAATTGCGACCTGATAATTTTGATCTATTGCACACCAAATATATGAAAAGACATCTATTGTACCTATACCTAAATTTATTAATTGATTTGGGGTTAATGGTTCTTCTAAATATTTCTTAATTATAAAGGATGATCCTTTATTACTTGTATCTCCTACAGAATATAATCCTTCAACTTTATATCCATTTGGGAGATAGCCATTAATTAATGGTTGAGAAGAATTTACCCTTAATCCCATAACTTTAGTTAAAGATAATACAAATAAATTTAATTGAGACATTTTTTCAAATTTTAAATTAGTTTGAATTAACCCATATTTAGTATGATAAACCATAATTGGTAATCCTACTCCTCCACAATTTACCTCAATTATATTTTTATCCTCTAATATACTTGCTAAAAATCCCAATCCAGAAAATTCTTGTTTTATGAAATTAAAATATTGTTTCTTTTCTAAGCTTGTTAAATCAAAGGATAATTTTTCTAAAGTCAAATCAAATATCTTTTTTATATAACTTTGAATCCCTTGTTTATCTCCTTTAAAAGAATAATAATTTGCATCAATAGAATCTAGAAACGCCCTTTTTACTTCAGAAAGTGTTTCCTCTTGTGTCTTTGTTAATTCTGGTTGGATTATATTATAAAAAAGGCTGTTTTCTTTATAATTAATATTAACAAATGTAAATTCATCTATATTGTATTTTTCATTAATTTCAGATTTATTTATGGATTTGGATTTAACTTCTGAATCATAAATTAAATTAATTTTTTGCTTATTTTTTATTGCATCATAAGCTACAGGCCCTTTATTAGTTAAATAATCTTTAGGTAAAATATAATTTACTTTTTCTAATTCTTTTATTTTTGTATTTTCTTTTTTATATTCTACAGGCGTAGATATTTTAATGTTATCTGCTTTTATCTTTATATCTTTTATTCTATTCTCTATTTCTGGATTTTGTTTCAATTCTTTATTAGAATTTACAAAATTAGATTCTTTTATTTTTTCTGTAACTGCCTTTTTTTCTAAACTTATAAAATCATTCTTTATTGATTCTGTAATTTTTGTATCATCATCTAAAGTCATAATTTCTGGAATTTCAATTTTTTCAATTAATGGAACAATGTCTATTTTTTTTTCTTTGTTATTATTTTGTAGTGGATTCTTAAGATTATTCTGATTTAGATATTCTGTCTGGATTACTTTTGATTGTTCTCTTTTTTTTTCTATTTCATCTATTTTCGCATATAGGTTAGAAACATCTAAATTTGGAATCGCAATTTTATTTATTTTTGGAACATCATCCAAAAAAGATATAGATTCTAAAAACGGTTTATCTTCATCTATATTTGTAGTTTGCTTATTTAGATTCTCAAGCAAATCATCAATATTTGAATCAGATACATCTATCAAATTATAATCTTTAGAAATATTATTATCTTTAAGGTCATCAGAAATAATTTCTAACTTTTTTTTCTCTATTTGAAATAATAAATTTTCTTCAATCATTCTATTTTGTAAATCCTCAACAGGGATTTTAGAATTAATAGAATTTGGTTTTTTTTCTTCAACAATTGCAGATTTTGGTGGAATGTAATTAGATTCTCCACGAGTTTTAATTTTTTTTAAAGTAATTTGTTTATGCTCATAGTTAGACAACTCTTGCGGGGTGTATTTAGGATGCTGATTTTCTTTTATATGATTATCTTTAATCTGTTTTAATTTTTTTAATTCAACCATATTTATTACTTAAATATATTATAGCAAATAATAAGTACATTATGTTTATAAATATATATTTGTTCTGAAATAACTAAATAAATAGAGTTGCAAAAAATCCAAAGAAATTCAATTTGCTTAAAATTAAGAAAAATAATAATAAAAGATAAGCAATAAATATTGGCCAGACAAATGGAATTAATGGAGAGGCCCATATTTTTTTTATATTATATTGTATTGCTATTTCCTTTATCTTTTGTATTTGGATTTCAGAATCACAATTAGGTTTAATTAAAATACTATTTTCGATTTTTCCGTCTTTCAATTTATATTCCTCTAACGGAGTAAAGAAATTATTTAGTTTTGAAACAGAAACCGGAAATCCTAAAAACATTAAAGAAAATCTATTATTTATTTTTTTTGATGGATAGTTCTTTTTTAATAAATTATATACTAAGAAAATCAATGGAATAAATAACATAAAGAAAAGAGCCAGTAAAAATACAAATTCAGAAAATAAAACAGAATATCCGCTAGTAAAAGAAATCATCATTATTGTTAACAAATCTCCTTCTCCAATATATGCATAAATAGTTATTTTGCCTAATAAATAAATTATTATTAAAAATATTAAAACAATTAATAATTGTAAAATATATAATTTCCAGAAATTATATAAAAATCCAAAATATAAATTATAAATTAAACCAATACCTGATAATATATAAATAGGAATAGTATTTATTTCTCTTGTTCTTAAATCTTCATAGACTAGATAAAATAAACAAATTATTGTTAAAAACACCATTGGATAAATAAAAAACATATTACTTCTTTTTTTCTTTTTTTTCAATCTTAAAAGCTGTTTTTGTAAGATATACTAAATCATCATATGCTTTTAATTTGGTTATTCTTGCTGTTGATCTCTCAAACAATTCATCAGTATATTTTCCTGGTGGTCCAAAAGAGATTATTTCTTTTTTTGAAATCTTGTTAAGTAGTATTTGGTTTTGAGAAATATTTGTTTCCTCAAAAAAAGATTTTGGTAAATCTATGGTAACAACACCGCTCCCTATTCTATCAACATAATCTGTTCCAGAACCGGCTGTTATAAAATTAGCTGATTGAGATAACTTTATTGTTGCTGCAAATTTATATACCATGTCATAACTTTTTTGATCTATTTTGTGATTTAATTTATTTGCAAATTTAGATAACCCAAGTAACTTGAATGTTTTGTGTGCTTGAATATACCATAAAAAATCCCTAATTGTTTTTAAAAAATAAGAATCATACATATAATAAGAAAGATATCCAATTCTTCCATTATATGCTTCCACCCCTACATTTTTTTCTTTAATAAATTTTTCAAGTTTTGATAACCCCATCATATAACTTGCAGAATTATTTATTAGTCCAAATGGGTGAGCTATTGACATTAGATACCCCTTTCTTTCACAAAGATCATATATTCTTTTTATGGATACATTATCTTCATAGATTACCCCATAATCATAAATTTCTTCAAATGGGGCATAGACAACAACATCTCCAGAATCTGTTGATATTGTTACTCCTGGAATTAATATTTTGCCTTTAGGTTTAACAGCATACAAATCAAAATATGCTTTTTTTGGATTTAATTTCGCATCTTCGGTTATTGCTGTTCCCAAAAGATTATTTTTAGAAACAAATTGCCAGTATCTCTTAGGAGATTGCTTTCTTTTACGAAAACTTGTGTTTAAATCTAAATTATATGACATAGTGTCTATTCCTCTAGCTTAACTCTTGCATCAACAATGTATAATCCTTCTTTTGTTAGAATTACAGGATTTAAATCTAATTCTAAAACCTTAGTTGAAATTTTAGAAATATTTTCAATCAAATCAATTAATTCTTTTGTATCATAAATTACTCCTCTTGCAAAAAATAATTTACTTACCCTTGTTGAAAATATCATTTCTTGTATTTCTTTCTTTTCTATTGGAAGTATTCTTATACTTGTATCATCTAAAACTTCAGTGTATATTCCGCCTTGACCAAATAAAATGACTTTTCCAAACTGTTCATCTTTGTTAATTCCAATAATTAATTCTAAACCTTTTACTTGTTTTTGAAGAATTATTTTCCCTTTGATTTTATGTTTTTCTAAAATTGAAGAAAGGTGATTATATGCAGAAAACAAAGACTCCTTTGAATAAATATCTGTGATTACTGCTTTTTCTTCAGTTTTATGTAAAAGATTGGAACTTAGTTTTAAGACATATGGAAAATCTTTATAATATTCTAGTTTTTCTTTTGAATCAATAATCTTATAATCCAAAACTTTAATATTATTTTTTTTTAAAAAATCAATAGACTCAAGAAAATTTAACCAAACCATTTTTTCCACCAAAAATATATTTAAAAACCTATATATACTATAAATTATATATTATTTAAATATATCTAAATTCTAATTAGACTATATATTACATTTAAAATTACATAGGTAATCTATTTAATTATTATTTTTATTAAACATAAGGAGACGATATAACATGAAAGTACAATGTTTAGGCGCCGGACAAGAAGTAGGTAGAAGTGCTATTCTTCTTAAAGGCAAAGACAACATACTATTGGATTATGGTTTGAAACTTAATCCTACAACAAAAACGGCTACAGATTTGGAAATGCCATCTAAAACAGAGCATCCAAGACCTGTTAAAGATCCACTTAATGGAGTGATATTAAGTCACGCACATTTGGACCACTCAGGTGCTGTGCCATCACTATATAAAAGTGCAAATGCTCCACTTTTTTTAACAGAAGCAACCTTACAATTGTCTAATCTATTATGGAAAGACACATTAAAGATTGCAAAATTGACTGGAGAAGATTGTGGATTTAAACAACAACATGTGGATGATACAAATAATTCTGCATTCTATATTGATTATAAAAAACCAATACAGATTACAGACAACACAACAATAACATTTTTTGATGCAGGACATATTGTTGGAAGCGTTATGCCTCTTGTAGAGATGGATAAAAAAAAAATACTTTATACCGGAGACTTTAGAGGTTCAGAAAGCCAAATGTTTAAAGGTTATGATAAAAAATTACCACAAGTTGATTACTTGATAACAGAAACAACTTATGGAGATGAGGTTCACAAAAATAGAAAAGAACAAGAAAAAGTATTAATTGAAGAAATTAAAGAAACAATTGATAACAGAGGAATTGTAATTTTACCTGCTTTTGCTATTGAAAGATCTCAAGAATTAATTAGTATTCTTGATAGATACAATATTCAAGTTCCAATATACCTTGATGGAATGGCAAAAACAGCAACAACTATTTTTTCTCAATATCCAGCACACTTTAATGATTTCTTAAGATTTAAGAAAGCAGTAGAAAGAGTAGAATATATTAAAAATCAAAAGAAAAGAGACAAGATTATTAGTAAACAAGAACCATGTATAATAATTACTACTGCAGGAATGCTTGAAGGCGGGCCTGTTCTTTACTATATAAGAGAACTTGGAGATGATCCAAGAAATAGAATTATTCTTACTGGTTATCAAGTAGAAGGAACAAATGGAAGAAGATTATTAGAAAAAAATAAAATCTATATTGATGGAAAAGTTTATTCTCCAAGAGCAAAAATAACCAAGCATAGTTTTTCAGGACATGCAGGAAAAGATGAACTATTGGAATTAGTAAAAAAAGTAAATCCAAAAAAAGTAATTTGTGTACATGGAGATAAAGACACAACCTTCCATTTTAAAGACGAACTTAAAAAACTTGGAATTGTTGCTGAAAATCCTGCACTTGGAGAAACAATTGATTTAGAGTAGGTAAAGAATTATGCAAAGATTTTGTCCAAAATGTGGAAAGACTGTTCCAGAAGAAAAAATGATAAATAATTTCTGTATTGAATGCTATGTTTCTGAAAATCCTGTAATCACAGCACCTAAATTTGAAATTACTTATTGTTCTAAATGTGATAGTTATAGATATGCTAAGAGACTTATGAAAAAACCAGAACTTGAACATGAACTGTCTAAACACATAAGGATAAAAGAACTTGAGCAAGCAAAACCAATGGTTACTTTTATTACTGACTTTGAAAGACATGAATATTATGTTAAAGTTGTTGTTAAAGCCTTATTTGGAAATGCAATAAAAGAAATAACAATGGAAAAAGATGTGTCTTTTAGAGTTGAACCTTGTGCTGAATGTTTAAAATTTGCAAGTCATTACTATACTACTATTTTACAATTAAGATTTGATACTAAAGAACTTTTAAAAGAACTACAACCGGCACTTGTTAAACAAATAGAAACACAAGTTAATTCTATAAACAATGCGGCTGCAAATAAAACAAAACCATTTTTTATTTCTAAAAAAGTGGATCAAAAAACAGGTATTGACATTTATTTAAATGACATTGATCATACTGAGAAAGTTAGAAAAACAATAATTTTAAACAAACACGCTAAAACTTGGCAAAAAACAAGATCTCTTATTACTGCAGACAAAGATGGCAGAAGAAAATATAGACACACAATCTGTATACATTTTGAAGAAATACCATCTGATAATGGTGCACAAGAATTAGAAGAAATTGAAAATTAAATCAATTTCTTTACTTCTTTCATTTGCTCTTTTTTTGCAACAATTAAAATCTTTTGACCTTCTTCTAAAATGTCTGTGTCCTTATAGACATTAAAGTTTCCATCTTTGAAGTATCCAATAATGTTTGTATCCTCAGGTAAAAGAGTTTTAAATTTAGAGATATGTAATCCTAGGTGTTTACTTTCTTTTTTTATTACATTTTCAACAATTCCTGCATCCCCCATAGAAAAGAAAGATAAATCTAGAATATCTTTATCGGTTATTAATTGAGTGATATACCCTGCAGCTGCATAATCTGGCTGAATAACATAATCAATTCCAAGTTTATCAAAAACTTCTTTTTGATAACTTATCTTTCTTAAGATTACTGCAGCCATTTTTACTCCTGCTTGTTTAGCAATTAGAGCCATTATTAAATTTGTTTCATCATCGTCTGTTAATGCTAAAAAAACATCTGCATGATCAATTCCTGCTTTTTTTAAAGTATTTGGATTTGTTGCATCCCCATTAACGGTAATTACATCATAATCATAAGCAATTGCCTTTGATAATGCTGGGTCTTTTTCAATAACCACTACTTCGTGATCCTCTGCTTCTAATAGACTTATTACGTGTCTTGAAACCGCACTTCTTCCTACAATAATTACATACATTTCATATCACCCTCGTTCTTTGGAATAACATTCCAATTAATCCAAATATTGGAATTATTTCTAATCTTCCAACCCACATGTTTAATATTAATACAATTTTTGGTATTAATGGCATACTATATTCAGCAATTCCTATTGGAATACCAATATTTCCTTGAGTTGAAATAACTTCAAAAATACTTGTATTTAATGGATAACCATAAGCCGTTAATACTAATACTCCAAAAACTATAAAAAATAAATAGCTTGCCACAAAAAAATATAATAATTTTATTTCATCATCATCTATAATTCTATCGTCGTATTTTTTTGAAATAGTTGAAAGATCCGGTAATCTTATCTCTTTAATTTGCCAAAAAATTGATTTAATTAATAATAGAAATCTTTCTTGTGTAATACCACCAGCAGTAGACCCTTTTGCACCACCCACAAACATAACAAATAATAACAATAAAAAAAGCAATGGTGCTAATCCTAAAATCATTTCTGGAGAAAATACTATAAAACCACCACCCATGGATCCTACTATTAAACCAAGTATGCTTTGCCAAGTTTGTGTTGTGTGTAAATATGCATAAAATATTAAGAAAAATATAAATATTATAACTGAAATAAAAATAAACTGCGGATCTTTAAAATATACTAACGGGTTTTTTTCTTTATAAACCTTATAATGAGTTACAAATGATGTTGCTCCCAATAAAATAATAAATGCAATTACTAATTGAATATTACCATTATATATATAATTTGCATTTGGCATATCGTGTCCTGTTGTAGAAATTGCTGACATTGTATAAGTTACTGAATTTAATAAATCCATTCCAACCAATAATAATAGAATAATTCCAATAATAGTTAAAACAATATATATTATCCAAAGTGCTTTTATTGTTCCTTTATAGGAATTTGTCATTTGATCGTGACCTTCTGCCATTGCAATTTTTTTTGAAAAAAAGATATTGGTATTCAATAATCCATAGAATGCAATTAAAACTATTCCGATACCACCTATCCATGAAAGTATAGCTCTCCAGACATGAAAACTTGTTAAATCTATAATGTAAGGTAATGTTGTTGTCCCTGTTGTTGTAAGAAGAGACATCGTATCAAAGAATGAATCAATAAAGCTATATCCAAAAACATAATATGGAATTGTTGACACTGTACAAAAAATCAACCATAATCCACAAACAATTAATAAATAATGTATTCCACTTAGTTCTACAAAATTATTTTTTGGAATAAATTTATATAAAATTAATCCAAATAAAAAAACAATTAGAAAAGATAAAGCATAATTTCCTATAAATAAGGTTTGCTCTTTTAAAATAATAGACAATATTAATGGAATTAAAAATACAAAACTACTGTAATAGATAATCTGACCAATAATTCTAAAAATCTCATCGAAATACCATCTTGTGTAATACATTTTCTTTCCTATATTTATTATTCTATAGTAATAGTAAACTAAAATATATTTAAAGGTATCTACTTATTGCAACTTAGTTAAAATTTCTATACAGGTCGGGCGGGATTCGAACCCGCGATCCCAAGCTTAGGAGGCTTGTGCACTATCCAAACTATGCTACCGGCCTTTTTTTCTAAAATAAGAAACATTTTTAAATACTAAGTTTTTCTATATATTATATAATATATTTATTAGAAGAGCAGTTTAAAAATATAAGTTTTAAATAGAAATAGTTATGACTAAAAAAATAATCATAATGGTTGGTCCAGCAGGTAGCGGAAAAGGAACCCAAAATAAACTTATAGAAAGGGATTTTGGTTACAAACCTTTTTCTATGGGCGAAATCTTAAGAGAAGAAGTAAATAAGAAAACAATTTTAGGAAAAAAGATTAATGAAATCATAAGTAAAGGAAATATGGTTTCTTTAGAAATTGCAAGTGATTTAATTTTTAATAAAATAAAAAAAGAAAAATCAAATAAAATATTAATGGATGGCTTTCCAAGAGAATATGATCAAGCAGCAGTTTTTGATTATTTTTTACATTCTAATGATTACGAATTAGTTGGAGTAATCCATCTTAATATTTCAAAAAAAGAAAGTGTAAAAAGACTATTATTAAGAAAAAGAAATGACGATACAGAAAAAGCAATTAAGAAAAGACTAGAAGATTACGACAAGATAACAAAAAAAGTAATTCAAAGATATAAAGAAAAAGGCAAACTTATAGAAATTGATGGAAATCAATCAATTGAAAATGTTTATAAAGAAATTAAAAGAAAATTAAAGGAACACAAAATATGATTCCAGATCCAAGAATTATAGAAAATATAAAAAAATTAAAAGATTTAGGAATGTCTAAAGAAGACATTAAAGATAATTTATTAAAGATGGGACTTTCAGCTAAAGATTGTGATGATTTAATTAGTAATGCCTTTGAAGAAACAAAAACATCTTCTGTTACTGAATTAAAAGTTAACGACATAAAAAGTACAGATTCTAAAGTGACGACAACTAAGATTACGGAAGAACCAAAAACTATTTTTAACAAAAGTGAAATACCTGATAATTTATTTTCAGAAGAAACAGAAATTGCTAAATTAACAGTTCCTGAAATTCCAGAAACAAAAGATGAAACTAAAGATATACCTGATATTACTAAAGGCTTAGATATTAGTGGATTAGACTATTCTAGCGATAAAGATACAGTGTCTTTTGATGATTTTAATACCTACACACCAACCCCTCAAACAACAAAGAAAAAAGAACCAGAATATTCTAAGATTGAAACAACTAATAACACTGCAGATGTTTGGCAAACAGGACTTGTTACAACAATTAATACAAAAATCAATGAAGTTGAAATTAGACAAACAAAAATGGAAGAATATTTAAAATCTAAAATTGATTTAGAAATAGAAAAATACAAAAAAATCCAAGAAACTACAAAACAATTATTAATGGGTAAAATAAATGAACAAGTAGCTGAACAAGTAAGTGGCATTTCTACTCAATTAACAAAACAACTTGCACAATTAAAAGTAGAGCAAGCGAAAATAAACAAAAAAGCAGAAGACATAAACAATAGCAAACAAGAAATAGAAGCACTTTTGATTAAATTCCAAGAATTCCAAAATCAAATAACCGAGACCACTAAACTAAATCAAGAAAATGTAAATAAAATTGTAGCAACAACCACAGTAAAATTAAATGCAAAAATAAAAGAGATAAATGATATACTTGCTTTACAATCTAAAATCACACAAGGATTAATAAAGAATACACAAACAGCAGTAATTGAAGAAATTAAAAAACTAAATGAATTTAAAGAAGGAATAAATAAACAAATAAATCCACAACAACTTTATGATAAATTAAATCAATTAGAATCATTTAAACAACAATTAGCAAATAGATATGAACTAAGATTTGATGCTGTAAAGAACGAATTTTTAACTAAAGCTAGAGAAGCATTCAAAGATGAAATTGCAAAAGAACTATTAGAAATAAACAAAGTAAAAGACACTATTGTTGCTAAAACCGATCCTGAAATTATTAATAGAAAATTAAAAGAACTTGAAGGATTTGAATCTCAATTAATTAATGCCGTTGATGAAAAAATCTCACAATCTCTAAAAATTTACGAAAGCGCAATTACTCAAGAAATAAAAGGAAAAATAAAAACAGTAGATGATGAAATTAAAAGAATTGAACAATTACAAACTACAATAGATATTGCTAAAGAAAAAATCACAGAACTAAATATGTTTAGAGATCAATTTATTGCAATTATTGACAAAAATATAGAAAAAATAAACAACACCTTTAATTTAATGGAAAATAAAATTAAAGAAATGGAAGAAAGACAAAAATCACTTATCTAAATTTTTTTTGTCTTAAATATTCCTAATACAAATAATAGGATTATTGCTAAACATACTACAATTATGCCAGTAAATATAGAATTTTTTAAAGACAAAAATCCTGTTATTCCTGATTTACTATCTGAATCTAATTCTTGCCCATCATCTATATTGAATTTAATTTGTCTTTCTAAAATTCCCCCATTTCTTGTAACAAATCTTATTTTTGCATTTTGATTTTCTTTTATGTCGCCTATATCAAACTTTACTTTTATAGTCTTTGTATTTTGTGGTTCTATAACTGAATCTCTTGGGGCAATTATTGTTATCTCTTGAGAGGCATCTGTTAATTCTATATAATCAATTATTACTTTTGAATTAGTAATATTTTTCAAAATAAAATCCACTTCTTGATTGCTTTCTGGGACAACATTTATTTCTCTTGGATAAGATAATATTTCTAATCCAGCAACTGGTGTGTCTCTTATTACATTAATAATGTAATTAACTTCTTTATAGAAATCACTATCTTTTCCTTGAATTTTTACATTTAAATAGGCATATCCTGTTTGTGTTCTACTTCCTGAAGATAAAACCATTGAGAAAGGAACAGTGCTATTTTGATAAACAGAAAAGCTATTTTCTGTTGTTCTTACTTTTACATCATTATCAACCGTAGTAGTTACTGTAAACTCATCTCTTATATCTCCTTTGTTTTTTATAATTAAAAGCAACTCTAAATTTTGACCAATTATTAATGTCTGACTTATACCATTTAATGTTTCTACTTCAATACTATGTTCTGGGTTAACAAGTAATTTTACTTTTTTATTAATATTGTTTATCCCATCAAAGAAATTTAAACTTAAATCATAGCTTCCAGATTTAATGTCTTCTGTTGTTTTAATCTTTACATCTATTGTCTTTGAAGCATTTGGAGATAAAACAATTGTTCTTTGAGAAATATTTACTTCTATTTTATCTTCTGTATGTTCTTCTGAAATATATATTGTTTTATTGCTATTTGAATTGTTTTTTATTGTATAGTTTACAACCTTTTCTTCATTTTTATTTATATTATAAGAGATAGTTGTTGGACCAGTTACACTAAAATCAACAAAAGTATCTGGACAATTTCTAGCATATACTGATATTGATTTTGTTTCTAAAATCTCATTATCTTCTATAGTATATCTTAAATTAAAAACTTGTCCTTCTTCTGTGTTTTCTGGAACAAAAACATAATAATCTATTTCTTTTTCATTTCTTAAATAAACAGGATTAGAATATTCTGAATTTATTTCTAATCTATCACTTGTTAAAAATAAATTATATAATCCATCACTTGCATTATTGTTTATTTCAAATGTCATTTTGTTAGTTTTTCCAATACAAATACTTGAATTATATACTTCTATTTCAAATTCTCCGTCTTCTTCATCATCAATAACATCTATATCTACTGAATATTCATTTATTTTATCTGAATCTAACTCATTTACATAAATTGTAAGATCTGTTGATGAATCTTCTCTTCCTGTAACATAAAAAGAACTTGTTTGAGTTGAGTTTCCATGCATTATTATTCTTTGAGAATAATTACAACTTAGTTCTTCATCCTCATCATCACAATCTGCCCACAATAAAAGATTTAATTTTGATTCAGAATTATTGTAGATTGTAAACCCAATTTTTGTGCTTGATCCTTCCATTACAGAATATGTTTGCTTATCAAATTCTAATTCAATATCTGAAGCAAAAATATATCTTACACTAAATACGGAAACCAATAAAATGAAAAAACCCACTAATAAATATCTTAATTTATTATTAGCTTGCTTTGTATTTTTATCTTGATAATCAATTATTTTTTTTTGCATATAAATCATCTCTTATAAATATATTTTATGTATCTTGTTGAAAAAGACAAGACTAGAATAATTAAAATAATTATTAAAATTATTTGAAATAATAAAGAATCCCAGAAATTACCTAGATTTACAGAACCAATGAATGAAAATAAACCAGTAAATCCTGTTTTAATATCTATTGGGGTCTTTTTCTCAGGTAATTCTATTTCTTTTTTGCCAAATAAGCCATTACATCTATATTCTAAAATTACATTTCTTTCTTCTGTTTTAAACAATCTTACTGTAGAAACCTCTGTTTTGCCTGATATTTCAACAATTCCTATCTCATCTGAAAGATTAATGTCTTTTAAACCAATAATTTCTATATCTTTATTTACTATAGAATTATTCTTTAGTATTAATTCTAATTTATATTCCTCAGAAGAAGGAACATACATTACAAAATACTGTAAATCAATAGAACATATTCTATTGGTTTTTTGAATAATATTAAATGTTTGTTTATTATAATAATTAGCTGATTTTATTTCTATACTTGAACTATATACTGACTCTAAATAATCATTTAATGGAGAAATTGTAACTGTTACTCTTTTGGATTCATTTGGTGATAGTCTAAATTGATTTTCTGAAAAAGAGCTTGGAAAAGGAGAAATATAAGAGGTTAAAGTTATTAATTCTGAAGAATTAGAACCATTATAAACATAAAGTTCTACAGAAACAGGATTATTTACTAAAGTTATATTTTCTGGAAAAGAAACTGTAATATTTGATGCATAAATATAACTAGACATTAATAATACCGAGATTAAGACTAAAATATTTTTATTCATAAATAAGCTCATTTTACTTCTTAACTTTTTAGAGTTATAAATAATTTATGGCTAAAAAGGTTTATAAACACAGTTATTTACCAGAATTAGTTACTTTTCGGTATATACCCTGCTATATGGCCATATCAAGGCCAATAACTGAGGAATTTCCTTTAAGAGTTACACCAATTACTTGGTTTGCTCCTGAAACTATTGTGCTGTTGTGAGTTATACAGATTACTGCAACAGATTTAGATAATTCCTTTATGTAATTTAGAAGACTTTCTGAATTTTGATCATCTAAAGCAGCATCAACTTCATCAAGGATATAGAATGGAGATTTCTTATAAGCATGCACTGCGAAGATAACTGCAAGAGCAGTAATTGTTTTTTCTCCACCAGATATTATATCTATGTTTTTTGTTTGCCCGTTTTTTGTTATATTTATTATTAGATTAGAAGTTAATGGATCTTGACCAGATAACTCCAAAGAACCTTTCAAGGACTTAGACATCTTTGAAATTATGTCTTTAAACTCTTTGTTTACTTTATCAAAGCAATCCATAAATATTGCAGACTTTTTCATATTTATTTCATTTAGCATTGCTTCAACTTGTGCTTTTTCAGCCACAATTATGTCATACTTCTGAATAATCTCTTCGTATTCTTTTGCAAGCTTTTCATAAGAATCTATTGCATTAAAGTTTATATTGCCTAAAGCATTCTTGTCTCTTTTTATGCTCCTTAATTTTGAAAAGATTTGTTCAATTGGAAGATTAATCTTTTCTAAATCTGTTTTTATATCTAGAAGTTTTAGACTTTGTTCTGATTGAATAATTTTACTTTTGAGAGTGTTTATGTTTAGACGAGAATCATTTATCTCAGAATTAATATCTGAAATTAAAGAATCTATTTCATGACTTTTTTGATTTAATATAGCAATCTCTTGATTAATCTTTGACTTATACTGGAATTGACCTTCCTTCTTACTGTTTTCAAAATCTAACTGTTTATTAATTTCTGAAATCTTGTTATCAATCTTTGTTATCTGGTCTTTGAAATCATTTAATTGCTTTGTAATATCAGAAATCTTTTGATTGTTTAGTTCTACAAGATTTTTTTTATTATCTAGTTTTTCTTTTGTAGATTTAATTTCTGAATTTTTAGAAATTAAGCTTTGTTCTAAGGTATTTGTTTCAGTTACCAAAGAATCATAATCATCTCTTAAGGTGTTTTGAACACCAATGTTTAAGGACTTTAATTTGTCTTCAATCTCTTGCTTTTCTTTACGTAAATTTGTAAGGTTAGTATCAAGGTCAGAAATTTGACTTGAGAGTTGTCCAAGATTTTGTGTAATGGTTTTAATAGTTGCGCCACTTTCTCCTGATGACTTACTGGTTATTCCTTCAAGATTTTCAATAATATCATCAAGTGTCTGTATTGATGTGTTTAATCTAACTTGTAATTGTGTTTGCTCTTTTGTTTTTTGAGTTAGCTCTTGTGAGGTTTCAGATATTTTTGTTGTCGCCTCTTGTAAGTGTGCTTTGATTTTTTCAAGTTCTTTGTCTATATGATTAATCTTTTCTTCAAGTTCTTTTGTGTCTTTTACAAGTATTCTTTTATAACAGAAACCATCAAAATAAAAACCATCTATTTCTTCTACTTTGTGTTTAGTATTAAAGTGTTCTTGGAAATGATTGGATAGTTCTTTTTCAGACACACCAATTGAAGATAACACCACAAAATTAAAATTAATATTTTCAAATTCTTTTATGATTTTAGATATTTCTGATTTTTCTTTTAATATTATATAATTAGAATAAACAGATTTTTGATGTTTGTTTAACGAAACAAAATCATCTAAAAATCCTAAAAATGTTTTGTGTACTTTTAACTTCTCTTTAAGTTTATCTCTTTTTTCTAGAGCACTAGAACTAAAAGAAAGGTCTTTTCTTAATCCCGAAACCTCTATTGTTTTTTGATTAAATTGTAATTGTAATTCTTCTTTTTCTTTTGTTTTTGTTTCAAGTAGTTTATTACTATTTTGTATTTCTTTTTCAATGTCAGATAATTCTTTTCTTAAAGTTGAAATACTACTTTCCAATTCTTTCTTTCTAATTGATAATTGCTTTTGATTTTCATCTCTTTCTTTTGTTTGTTTTTCTAAACTTTCTTTTTGGAATTCATAAGCTGAAATTTTATTCTTATTTGAAAAATATTCGTCTTGTTGTTTTGTAATCTCTTTATTTATTGTAGATAATCGAGAATACAATTCCTCTTGAACAGTTCTAATCTCTTCAAACTCTTTTGAACTTTTTTGTATTTTTTCTTTAAGTTCTGATTTTATTTTGTTTTTGTTTCTTAATTTTTCTTCTTGTTCTTTAATTATAATGGAAAGAGTGTTTTCTTCTTTTATTAGTTCTGTTATTTCTAAAGCTAATCTATTGTTTTCTTTAGTTAAGTAATCAATATTTTCTTGTCTTAAATTTAAATTATTAAGAATTATTTCTTTATTTGCTTTTCTCTCAGAAAGTTCTTTACCAAAAGTAGATTGGACTTTTTCTGAATGAGATATTAAATCATTATTTATTGTTTCTAGTTTATTTTCTAAATCTGAAATTTCAAAAAGTATATTTTTCTTTTCTTTGTTATTGTCTTCAATCTCGGATAATAGTTTGTTAATCTTTCCATCTTCTAATATTAATTCATTATTAAATTCAGTTATTTGTTGATTATAAAGATTATAATTATATAGCTGTTCTAAACTATCTAATTCTTTAAACTTTAAAGCATTTTCTCTTTCAGCAGATAATTGTTCAACATACGGTTTTCTTTCATTTAATGCAATTGATACTTTATCTAATCTTTTATTTACTTTATCAAGATTATCCTGTGCTTCTTTTTTTCTTTCATCAAAGAGAGAAATACCAGAGATATCTTCTATTATTTTTCTTCTTTCTTCTGGGTTCATGTTAATAATTCTTGTAACATCTCCCTGTTGAACTGTATAATATCCATCTGCAGTTATTCCAACTTCTGCTAAAAAAGAAGTAATTTCATTTAATGCTTTTCTTTTACCATCTAAAGAGCAAGCAGACTTTCCTGTTTCATCAATTTCTCTAATAATGTCAAGATCTTTGCCTTCGTGATTAAATACAACCCTTACTCTTGCAGTTCTTTCTTTAGCTGATTGATTAACAAGATTAGCGGTTTTATCTACTCTTAATCTTTTAAGGGATGTTGAACCAAAACCAAATAATAGAGCATCAATTATATTACTTTTACCTGACCCATTAGGGCCAACAATTACTTGAAATCCTGGCTTAAATGGAATACTGGCATAATCAAAAGACTTAAAATTTTTTAGAACTAATTCTTTTACTTGCATTTTTGTCTCACATTATTCTCTTAGGTATTCTGAAATATCATTAACCTTAATAGTTTTAGAACAAACTTTATTTAAATGATATGATTTCATTTTTGGAAATCCAACATAATATACTTCTTTATTCAAATTTAAAGCTTCTTGTATTGCAGGGATAAAATCTGCATCATTTGACACTAATATTGCTATATCGTACCTGTCTTTATAAGCATTAACAACTAAATCAACTGCTAATTTAACATCTACTCCTTTTTCTGCTTTTTTACCATCTGGTCTTTTTTCTAATCTTCCAAAATATATATCAATTAATGGCACTTCAGATAAATATTCAAAAAATTTCTGCTGCTTTTTATATTCTTCTGGATTTTCTATTCGATTTAATGGAGAATTATAATATTTAATTTGTATTAAATTGTCTGAATTAACAAGAAAATTACAAAATTTTTCAAAATCAATATTTGTTTTAGAAAAAGATCTTTTTAAAGCATAATAGAAGTTACTTCCATCAATAAATATCATTATTCGCTTTATAGAATCAGACATTTAAATCACTTAAAAATCCTACCGTTGTGAATCTAAAAGATTCTCAATGGTAGGGAGTTAATTATAAATATTATATAGCGATATCTTTTTAAAGATTAAAGTTAAAACTTATATCTAAAAAGACAGGTTTTAAATAGCTCTTTTAAGGTAATTACATTTGGTGCAAGATTATATTTTTCTAAATCTTTAACTGCAATATATTTTGCAGTTGAGAAAATATGTTTTTCAGTTATCTTTGGTTCTTTATTTGATATTGCAATAAAATTATAGCTTCTTCTTTTTATCTTATCTGGAGTTTCAAAATCAATATAGAAAGGCGAATAATTTAATATTTCTGGTTTAATATGTACTTCTTCAAATACTTCTCTAATTGCCGCATTTCTTAAAGTTTCTTTTTTGGTTTTGTCTGTATCAAGAAGTTTAATTTTTCCACCAGGAAGTTCCAAATGTTTTTTGTCCTTTCGTTCAACAAGAAGGATTTTATCTTTGTTAAAGATAATTATTCCAGAATTAACAACTCGCTCATCTTCAAAATACTTTTCTTGAAGTTTATTGTATTTCATAAAATTCAAAATATTTCATTTCTTTTAATCTCTGTTTTACCATACATGTATTTCTGTAAGACTTTTGGAATCTTAATTGTACCTTCTTTTGTTTGGTGGTTTTCAAGTATTGCTACAAGCGCTCTAGACGTGGCAACTGCTGTGTCATTAAGAGTATGAACATAATATTTTTCGCCTTGCTTTGTCTTTGCTTTAATGTTAAGCCTTACTGCTTGGGCTGATGTAAGATTACTACAAGAAGCAACCTCAATATATTTGTTGTTTCTTGGTGACCACACCTCGACATCTGCACTTCTGTATTTTAAGTCTCCTAAATCTCCGGTACAAATTTCTAAAGTTCTTGTTGGTAGTTCAAGTGATGTAAAAAGTTTAACTGTATTTTTTAAAAGCTCATCATATGCTTTCTCTGAATCCTCTGGTTTACAAATAATAATTTGCTCAACTTTATCAAATTGATGTAATCTAAAAAGTCCTCTTTCATCTAAACCATGAGATCCAATTTCTTTTCTAAAACAAGAAGAGAAACTAAACATCTTGATTGGTAGCTTTTCCTCATCAATTGTTTTGTCTACAAACATAGAGATAAGTGGATGCTCAGAAGTTGCAATTAAATAAAGATCTTCGCCTTCAATCTTATAAGCCATATCTTTAAAAAAAGAAAAATCCACACTTCCCTCACAAGCTCTTTTGTTTATCATCTGTGGTGGAAGCACATAAATATATCCTTTCTTGTTTAAGAAGTCTTGAGCATAGTTGATTAGTGCCCTATTAAGAAGTGCAAGATCGCCTTTTAAGTAATAAAATCCTTTTCCTGAAACATTTCTTGCTGCTTCAAAGTCAGCAACATTAAGTTTTTCTGCAATTTCTCCATGGTTAATTATTGGAAAATCTTTTTTTTCTGGTTCTCCAAATCTTTTGATTTCTTTATTTTCAGTATCGTCTTTACCTATTGGTGTTTTTTTAGAAATAATATTTGGTATTTTTTTTTGAATATCAATTATTTTTTCATAAAGTTCTTTTTGTTTTTCGTCTACAACTTTAATCTTCTCAGGTAATTGTCTTGCTTTTTCTAATAAATCATCAACAGGAAGGCCTTTTTGTTTATTTAATGCAATGTTTTCAGTTACTGAATTTCTTTGGTGTTTAAGATCATTAGCTAGAATGATACCTTTTCTATACTCTTCATCTAAAGAAATAAGTTCATCAACTAAGGGCAAAAGGAAATCTTTTCCTTTCTTTTTTATATTTTCTTTAACTTTCTTTGTGTTTTCTCTAATAAATTTTAATTCTAACATAATTTATCACAATATATATTATAGATAAAATAAGAACAAAAGAATATAAAAAGCTTTATTTTAATAAAAAAAGACACCCAAGACACAATAAAAGCAAAGCTTTTATGTGCTCAAGAAAATTAATAATTTTCTTTGGGAAACTAATGTTTTCTGGGCCCAGAAAAATCAATGAATTTTTCTTGGGATTTAGAAGAAATTATTCTTCGTCGTCTTCATCGTCACAATCGCAATCGTCTTCATCACAATCGCACTCATCTCCGTGTTCTTCTGAACAATCAGAATGGCAACTTGAACAATGTCCGCCACAACTATGTGCTTGCATTTCTTCTTCTAGTTTTTCGGCTTCTTCTGGAGATAAGATTTCTAAAAGTTTTACTTTAAATCTTAAATCTTTTCCAGCTAATGGATGATTCAAGATTGCATCAATTGTTGTTTCTTCAATCTTTGAAATAAATATAGATAATGGACCAACTCCAGACATTACTGTTATTTCTTTTCCTTCTTGAAGGTCGCTTATACCATTTAAAAGTTCTTTTGGAAGTTTAGCAATTTCATTATTTTTTGGACCATATGCTAATTCTGCAGAAATATCAATTGTTTTTTCTTCTCCTACATTCATTCCAACAACTCCGTCATCGAAACCAGGAATTACCATCCCTGCTCCAACTTTAAATTTTAATGGTTCTCTGCCTTTACTTGAGTCAAATAATTGCCCGTCACTTAATGTTCCTTCATAATCTACAGAAATCCAATCATTTTCTTTAACACTCATATTAAATCATTCTCTCCTTTCTAAAAATAGAATATATATTTATGAGACAAAACCATTATAAAAGGTTTTAAAATAAAAAAGAAATGCCCAAAAGTTTGGGCAATTTATAACTTATTTTCTTTTGTACATGAAATAGTAAACAATTGCTGTAATGATGTTAAAAACAATTGCAAGAACAGTCCATAATATTTTCATTTCTGTTTTTAATTTCTTGTTGTTTGTGAATACATCATATATTACCCATATTGCTGCAACAAGTGCAAGTATTCCTAAAATTGTTTCTAATAATGCCATTTTTAAAACCCCCTTTTTAATTATAGCTTAATACTTATGAATTAAACTATTTATAATTGTTTGTTTTTAAATAATTATAGTTTTAAAATATAATGATTTAACATCACTTTACTTTTTCTTCTTCTACTTTTTGATTTTTTAGTAAATTTAAACCCACAGGCAAGAATGTTATTTTCCGATGGTTTGTTTTTTGGATTAACATCAGTTACTACATATTTCTTTTTTATCTTTTTAAAATATTTTACTCTTTCTTTTATTAAAAATCTTTGAAGACCATATCCTCTAAATCTTTGAGAAACCGCAGTTGCCACCATATCCCCAACATCTAGCATTTGCTTTTCAGAAAGATTATAATCACTTGCCCAATTGACATCCATATTAAGAACAATACCTGCCCAGGCAACTAGTTTATCTTTGTAAAATACTAGCCATATTTTTCTTCCATTAGACATCATATTCTTTAGTTTTGTTTTTGTGTGTCTAAAATAAAAGTCGTGATTTACTTTTCTATAAATATTGATATCAAATTTATTAATTGCATCAATATCCTTCTCTGTTGCGAAACGGCAAGTAAAAATTTTATCTTTTATCTTGATTTTCATAATTTATTTAATTTACAAAGCATTTAAAATTATTAGCATTATACTATTAACTATGAATGCACAAAATTTATATGACAAATTAGAAATTGATTTTATTGCAAGACGTGGTCTTAGCGATGACTGGAAAGAAATCGGGACAGACAAATATCTTTCTCCCAATTTTAAGAAAAGGTCAATGGGTATTGTCTATGATTTTAATACAGAAATAAAAAAAGTATATACTGCTGTTTTTCCAGAAAGTGCAGTATTAAAAAAAATACTTTCTAAAAAAGAAACAGATGTGTTATTGTTTGTTCATCATCCAATGGTGTGGGATATTACAAAGAAATCAATATTTACTTCAATATCTGAAAAAGACTTGAAGATGATGAAAAAAAGAAGAATTTCGGTATATAATCTACATGTTCCTTTAGATAACTTTGGTAAATACTCAACAACAAACACGCTTTGTAAAGAATTAAATATAAAAGTAGAAACACAATTTGCTCCATATTTTGGAGCATTATGTGGAGTTGTTGGAACAATTGATTTAGAAAATATTTCTGACATTAAGAAAAGATTTGAAAAAATCTTAGGACATAAGTCTATGCTTTATAAGTACGGCACAGATAAATTAAATAAATACAAGGTTGCTGTTGTTGCTGGTGGTGGAAACGATTTAGATATTCTAGAAAAAATACCAAAAGATTGTAATCTATTTATAACTGGAATTACAGCAAAAAACGATTATTCAAAAAATGCACATGATTTTTCAAAGAAAAGAAAATTAAATGTTTTAGGTGGAACACATTATTCCACAGAAAAGTTTGCTTGTATTGCAATGGTTGAATACTTTAAAAAGTTGGGATTACCTTGTGAATTCATTCCAGGAAAACCAGTGATGGAAGATATATAATTATCTTCTATAATTTTTAAGGACTCTGTTAATTATTTCTGTTGTCGAAACACAATAATCTTTTTTATCAGGTATTGCTATTAGTTTCCAATATTTACTTGAATATGCTTTATCTTTTGCTTTGCTTTCTGCAGTTACTACTAAAATGGTTGGTTTTAAATAATTTAAAAATGTAATATATTCTTCTCTAGAATTAGATTTATCCAAATAAACATAATCAACACCCTTAATTCCATCAATTACTTGTGCTCTTTGTAATTGTGGATTTATTGGTCTTTCTTTTCCTTTCTTTTTTTTCGTAAATTCATCTGATTGTATTAATATTATTACAATATCTGCTTTTTTACTAAATAAATCTATTGCAAAAATATGCCCTGGATGGATTAGATCAAAAACTCCTTTTTTGATTAAAACTGATTTATTCTCTGATTTTGCTTGTTCTATTATTTTTTTCAGTTTTGATTTGTTTTTTATTATCATATTTTTCCCTAAAAATATTCTTTAAATTCTTCGATTACTTTTTGCATAACTTCTACCTGTATTGGAAACAAGATAATCGGTTCATAATTATTTTTATTAAACCATTTTATTCCAGCAACTTCTTCCTCTTGTAATTTAAATTTAAAATTAGAATCATGTAATTTACAAATAAATATTTCTCTTTCTTGACCATCATACCAAATGCTTTTTTTTTCAAACTTCCTTTGACTTGTTTCTTTTGGCCAAGTAAATTTATCCGTGTATTTGCTTCTGCCTATTATTTCATAATCATTTTCAGTAATTCCAATCTCTTCAAATAATTCTCGCTTTAATGCAGTTATTGAATCTTCATCTTTTTCTACGCCACCAGCAGGAATCTTCCAGTAATCTGGGTCATTTAGATTTTTCTTAAGACCAAGCACCATTACAAATTCTTTTTTATCATTTAAAATAAAAGCCGAAACTCCGTGTCTATAGTTCATAAATAAAATAGAAACAAATAGTTTTAAATAGAATATTTTTTGTAAAAAATTAAATATTAACTATTTGCCCATCTTTTGCATATTCAAAAACAATATCTGGATATTTCTTCTTTTGATCTAAGAAATGCTTTTCTTTCCAAATATTAGTTTCTATTTCTTCTATGTGTGTGAATATTACCTTTTTTGGTTTTATTTCTTTTATTCTTCTTGTCGCTTCTTCAAAAGAAATCTCTGTTGAAACTTTTGAAAATAATCCACACTCAGATATCCATAAATCTAATTGTTTTTGATTTTTATAATTTTTAAAACCAATTGTATCACATGGAGAATATAATATTTTTTTGCCTTTTTCTTTAAGCAAATATCCATAAGTTTCTGAGTTCTTTCCAGTAAATCCTATTGGAATAATTGTAATATTTTTAAATTTTAATTCTTGATTATCTTCTATTAGATGTAATTTTGCTGTTTTTTGACCATAAATAAAATAATCAATTGAAGGATATTTTTCTTTAAGCATAATGTATACTCTTTTAGGGATATATAGATTTATTACTTGATTTGGTTTTCCTGTTCTAAAATTAAAATTAGCTTCAATTATTGCTCTTAATCCAAAAGTGTGATCTGGATGCCAATGTGTAATCAATAAATTTTCAACTTTCTTTATATTTTCTCTATTTAATGAACTTGCAATATCTTCTCCACAATCAATCACTGTATTTATGTCTTTGATAAATAGAGATGAACTATTTCTTTTATATGGTGCACCAATAGTTCTTGCTTTTTTACAAGTTTCACATTGACAAAAAGGCCTTGGAGTTGGCATTGCGCCACCGGTTCCTAAAAATAATAGTTTCATAATTTATCACAAATATATCTATTAACAAAAAATATATAAACAATGTTAATTTTGTAAAAGAATTAGAAATCAAGCTCCAGACGAGATTTGAACTCGTGACCTCGTCCTTACCAAGGACGCGCTCTACCAGGCTGAGCTACAGAAGCACTATTTGTGATTTGGACAAACTACAGTACATTTATTGCTTAAACATATTGCTTGATGTGGGCAACTTGACATAACTGCATATTCTATTGGCAATTTATCTGTACATTCTCTATACCCATTACAAGTTGTGTTTTCTAAAACCTTAACAACTTTAAAGTTTGTACAAGTGTACCCTCCAGGTAATGTTAATTCATTACAAGGGGATTTTAATTTTGAAATGTTTGTAAGTATAATTATTATCGCTGCTATAAAAATAACTATTAAAAGAAATATCCATATTTTATTATATTTCATTAAATTTTCCTCATTAATAATACTTTATTTCTTTGGTAAAAGTCTTCTATGGTGTTTTCTTTCCACCAAATTCCTTTATTTCCATAATCTTTTATTTCTTCTTTTAATATCATTTCGGGTTTGTGAAATGGAACAATTCCGGGATTAAGAAAAAATCCTTCACTATCTGTCCATCTGACTTCCATTACCTGATTTCCTTGAAATGTTGTGTTATTTCTTATAACTGCTTTTTTTATTGCTATGTCGTGTATATGGTTATTTGGAGTTTCTTGATTATTATAATCCAATCCTGAATTTGTATTTGTTGGTGCAGTATCAAAAATATCTGATGCCCTTTTTGTCAACCACTCAAGTATTAATGGATTATTTTTTAAATATTCATAATAGGCATCTTCATAAACCTGAATGCCTTCTTCTTTAGAAATTATTTGATTACCCCACTGATATGCAATTTTCCAATTGTCTTTACCATAAAGATTATCCCAAATGGCATATACTTCGTCTCTTTTCTTTCCTAAGTACCCTGGCCTTTCAGCAATTTCCCAAGACATGATAGTTCTATATTTATTAAAATAGGTCCGAACCGGGATTTGGACCCGAGTCAGAGGATCCACAGTCCTCTATGCTAACCACTACACTATTCGGACCACTTTCTATAATATTTAATATCCAAAACATTTAAAAGACTAAATATATTATATATTATAGTAATAATTAACTAAAATATATTTTTAATATGAATAATAAAGGAACTTCAGAAATAATTAGTCAGATATTATTAATGCTAATAACTGTAGTTGTGATTGGAATAATATTAACTGCTTTAATTCCGCAAATAACAACAAGTAAATCTCAGCTGAAATTTGAAGAATCAAAAAGATTAAGAGATAATCTTTACAATAATATTCAAGAAGTTTATAATAGCCCTATTGGTTATACTAAAGAAATTGAACTAAGTTTAGAAAACTTAACTCTAATTATTGATTCAAATACAAATACAATTGAAGTATATAGTATAATTAATGGAGACTTTTATAAAGATAATTTAAGACTAGACGACACCTCAGAGAAATACACCTATAGAAATGGACAAAAACTATATGCTGGTTTTACTTTAAGTAATATTGATTTAGTAAGATCTTATATTCTTGAAAATCAACTTAATGCAACAATCTATTTAAGAAAGACAGACAAAGATAAAATAACTATACTTTTAGAAAATGTAATCGAAGATGACTGGTTTACTGCTTCTAACTTAGGGTTGTATGATGAAACTCCAAGCACTTGGCAATATAGAAAGAAAATATTAATTGATGGAAACAAAGTAGACGGCAATCTTACAAACTTTCCTGCTTTAATATATCTTGAAGACCAAGATCTTAAGAATTATGCTAATTCTGATGGAAATGATATTATCTTTACCTCTAAGGACGGAAAAACTAAATTAAAAAGAGAAATTGAAAGTTATTCTCTAAGAGAAAATTATGAATATAGAAAGAAAATAACTATTGACAAAGATAAAGTAGATGGAGACTTAACAGATTTTCCAATGCTTGTTTCTTTACTAGATTCTGATCTTAAAACCTATGCTCAAAGTGATGGAAGAGATATTTATTTTACTAGTAGTGATGGAACAAGATTAAAAAGAGAAATAGAAGATTATAATTCAACAACAGGTTCGCTTGTTGCTTGGGTAAAGATTCCAAGTCTTTCTTCAATAGAAAATACAGACATCTACATGTATTTTGGAAACTCAGAGGAAAATAACACAAATGACACAAATGTTTGGGATAGTAATTATGTTGGGGTGTGGCATAGTAACGATTATAACAGTACAACAATTGCAGATAGTACTTTGAATAATAACATCGGAACAAAAGTATCTGCAAATAATCCTATTGAAACTACTGGAAAAATAGGGAAAGCACAAGCTTATCTTGGAGATGATTACATAACAATTCTAACATCCTCTATTCAAACCGCATCTTTGTGGACAAATTTAAATTCAGTTACTGACATTCAATATTTTTTAGGGGGGTCTGGTACTGGTATAAGATATAATGGAACTAATTTTTTAGTTTATAATGGAAGCGCTGGTTATGTTACACTTAATTGGACAAAGGAAAATGCCTGGAAATATCTAACTATAACAAAAGTAAATTCTAATGACTATAATTTCTATATAGATGGAAATTTATTGGGGGTAGCTACTGCTGGAACTAATGGCACAAACATAGGAATAACTTTCTTTGGAAAAAGAAATGATGGATATTATTATAATGGCCCAATAGACGAAGTACGTATCTCAAATATTACGAGATCAGAATCTTGGATAAAAACAGAATACAATAATCAATCAGCTCCTGAAAACTTTTACTCTATTGGAGAATTAGAAACAATTTTAACTCCTCACTCAGAAGTATTTGCTTGGGTTAAGATTCCTGAGTTAACTACAGAAGAAGATACTGCAATCTATATGTACTTTGGAAATGAAACTGCAAATGAAAGTAATGACAAAGATGTGTGGGATGATGGGTTTATTATGGTACAACATCTAAATGAAAGTCCAAATAATGATGAAAATGGATTTATAGATTCTACTAAAAATAATTTTACAGGGATAGCAAAAGGATTTGATAATATTAATTCAACAACAAGTACAGATGGACAAATTGGAGGAGCAAACAAACATAAAATTATTTTAGACGGAGGTTATCCTTCATTAGCAAGTAGTAACTATGTTGAATTTGGAACAATATATAACAATGATTGGAATTATCAAACAATTTCTGTTTGGGTAAATTTTACTGGAGAAACAAATGGAGGTTATGCTTTGATTTTTGGAGATGAAAGATATAATAATTTTGGCCGATTTGTGTTAAATGGACCTGGTTCAATTTTAATACAAAATCAACCAACAAGCAACCTATTTTCCTCTAATCGTGTTCCAACAAATGAATTTGCACATATTGTCTATAGATACAATATAGATGAAAATAAAGAATATATTTTTGTTAATGGACAAAAAGAAGAAAAAAACAGAGACGTAAATATAAAATTAAATACCAGCCCATTAAGACTAGGTTATGCAGATTCATTTGCATTCTCAGGAATTATTGATGAATTTAAAGTATCAGATGTTGCAAGATCTGACTCCTGGATTAAAACAGAATTTAATAATCAATCTATTCCTGAAGCATTTATTAAAGTCGGAGTCTTAGAAAAATCATGAATAATCAAAAAGGTGCAGCAAATCTTATTACAACAATGGCTTATCTATTAATCTCTTTTGTAATCATAGCAATGGTTACAACTTCTGCTATAGATCTTATCTCAAAAAGCAAAGAAAAAGCAAATTATGAAACTATGATTGATTATTTTGATAAATTTAATCTTGCACTTAATGACACAATTTCAAATAAACAAACTACTGAGTTTAATTTTTATAATCCCGGAGAAATAGAAATAGATTGTACAAATAACCAGATTATTGGAAAAATTAATTATTCTGGAGAATATAGAACAGATGAAACAGTAATTAATGATATTGTAACCTATAAGAAAAATAATCAAATCTATTTTGAAAAAGATTTAGATAATCTTGAAAGAATACAATTGAATTGTAAAGATATAATGTTTAATTTAGGAAAAAATCAAATAGCTTTAAAATATCAAGCATATGATGAAGATTTAGATGAGATATCAATTGATATTTATAAAAACACCGATATTGATGAAGTTAATTCGTGGTATTCTTCAAATTGGTCAAATAGATTAAAAATAACAATAAACAAAGATTATATTACTGAAGATTTAACTAACTTTCCAATGTTAATAGATATAAGTGATTTAAAACTTCTAATAGCAAAAGATGATGGAAAAGATATAATCTTTATTGACTCTTTTGGAAATAAATTAGACAGAGAAATTGAAAAAGTAATTAAACCATCTAGTTTAGCTTTAACCTCTAATTCAAAAATAATAGATTATTATATTGAAGATCTTAATGTAGATAAAAAAATCTGGATAAAAACAAGTATTCCTGCTAACACTACAAGAAAAATAAAAATTACAAAGACTCCGGGATATTCTCCAAATGGAGATTATGTTTTTGAATTCTTTGATGATTTTGATGATTGGTCTATTGACCCAAATAAGTGGGGATATATTAATGGATTTCCTTTACCTGCAGAAAATGATCAAAACATTTATTTAAATGGAACAACGGCTTATATTGTTTCAAAAAATAAATTAAATTCTTATAATAAAATATTTAAGATGAGAATGTATCCTGTAACAAACACATCCAGTCTAGATTGTGCAATGCATGTAATGGCTGATTGCGCAACCTGTGGATATACTTATAATAAAGGGATTGGTTTTGGAACAAATATAAACACTACAAATTATGAAATCTTTGCAAGTAATTATTGTGGCGCGGCGGCAATATATGCAAGCACAATATCTTCAGCAAATGGAAGATATTTAAATTTTGATGCAACAATTACTGATGAAAATACTTATAAGGTAAGACAAGTTGTTTATGATGATAATGGAGCGCTAGTTAATGATAGTGGATTTTTAACCACAAACACCCAACGTTGTTTTAATGAAACAGGATATTTTAATCTAAGAACACAACCAGCTGCTGCTGAGATGTATGTGGATTATGTTTTTGTAAGAAAATATGCATATAAAGTGCCTTGGGTTGATGTTTATGATAATGATAATTTTTATGAAATTGTTATAACTAATGGCTCTTCTGATAATCTTACAGATTACCAGGTGTCTATACCTAATAATATTATTGGAATTACAACCAAAACAGAAAGTCTAAAAGTAGAAGAACTACCATTAACTGCAATTGGGTTTATAGAAGAAAGAACAATTCCTTACTACATTGAAGACGATGGAACAAATAAATTTATTTTTATTAAACAAACAATTCCAGCTAATACCACTAGAACTTTAAAAATAACAAAAGAAAGTGGATATATTCCTAATGGGGACCGTGTGTTTGATTTTTTTGATGATTTTACTTCTGCACAATTAGATTTAGGAAAATGGACAAATGGAACTACACCAACTTATGTTTCTTCTGGAGAAACTCTAAGAATTAATGTAGGTGCTGTAACTTTAACTAATCCATTATCCATCAATTTACAAGACAATTATATTATTAGATCTCGCTCTAAAAATATAAATCAAACAGCTAATTACGGTGGAACAATGCCAGGTATTTCTTCAGCAACTTTTACTGCAAGCGGTAATACAACCTCAGAAGCGCAAATTGAAACAATGAAAGGAGTAAACAATCTAAATTTACATGTTTTTGCAGGAAATGGAACCGCAGGAAGTCACAATGTCACAAATACTTCTTTTGCAAGTGTAATAACTTTAGATCAATATTACTTATTTGATATTATTACAAAAACTAATACCTTTGATTTAAATATGGACAATTCCACAATTTATAGTTATCCTTCTACTACTACATTTACAAGAAATATAAACTATATTCATCTTGGACAATTTAGTGGTGCTGCAACAGATATAGGAGATACAGAATTTGATTATATCTATGTAAGAAAATATGTTCCTGTTGAGCCAACAGTAAATGTGATTGATAATGGAGACAACTATACAATTACAATTGAAAATACAACAAGTGATGATTTAAACAATTATCAAGTAAAAATACCAACCACTACAATTCCAATTACTTCTAAATCCGAAAGTTTAAAGATAGAATATACTACGACACCTACTCCAAATAGCACAACAAATACCACAAATACTAGAGTGATTGCATGGGTAAAGATCCCTAATCTTTCATCAACACAAGATACGAATATCTATATGTATTTTGGTAGCGATGTTTCTGAAGACAATTCCACAGATGTTTGGGACGAAAATTATCTTTATGTTGAACATTTTGATGATGAAATTATTCAAAATAATCAATCAAGTTTGAAAGATTCAACAGGTAAAGTAATAGCAACGCCTTATCTATTTGATAATACTCCAAAATCTAAATTTAAAACAGAAGGTTTTTTTGGTGATTCTGTACTTTGTGATGGATTTAATGATTATATTATTGCACCAATATCTTTATCAGAAATAAACGATAATAATTTATTAACAGTAAGCCTTTGGGCAAAAACAAATATAATTTCAAAATTAGCACTACCTTTTTCTTCTTTTACTCCTGCGGCTGCAAGAATTTATCTTGGAACAACTAACTCTACTTGGTCAAGAGGAATCGGAGACACTGTTCAGGCAGCCTCTTCTTCTCCTGCAACAACAAATTGGACAAAATTAGTTTTAACAATTAACAAAAATTCTCCAACAAATAGCAAATTTTTTGTTAATAATGAAATTGTTTATGATACTAATGGTTTTGTGTGGACAAATACTACTGATTTCCCATACATTTGTGGAACTTCCTCTTATTATTGGGATGGATATGTAGATGAAATAAGAGTTGAAAAAACAATAAGATCAGATGCTTGGAAAAATGCAGAATATATAAATCAATATTCTCCTAATCTTTTTTATACTTTTTCTTAAATTAAAAAGAAATATAAATATATTTTAGTATATAATATATGATAATATTATGAAAACTAAAAAAGGGGCAACCTCTCTCGTTACCGGCATACTGATTTTAGTATTATCTGTAGTTGTTATGATTAGTATATTAGCATTAGTTTCTCCTTTTTTTAATAACCTTACAGATTCTTTAAATTATAGAAAAAACAAGGAAAATTTATTTTATATAAATCAACAATTTTTAGAATTAAAAGGATTAACTAATAATTCTTTTATTTACCTAAATATAAAAACAGATCATGAAATTAATTTTGACGCAATTACAAATACAATAACAATAATTCAACCACTTAAAAATGAATCTAAAGAATTTAAAGAACAAATTTTTGAAAATATTACAATTACTAAAAAAAATACAGATATTGAATATAAATTAAATTTAAATGGGATTATAGATCTTAATGAGAGTCTTATAGTAAATAATAATCAAAAATTAAAATTAATTATTTCAGAAAATACTAATATACCTATTATTAATATTGAAAAAATGTCCCCTAACTTAGATCCAAATTATTATTTTGAAAATGAATCTGATGAAAATTTATTTGTTGTTGAAAATTATGATTCAAATCTTATTTTAAATTTTGATTTTACTAAAGGAAATAACTTTAATCAAGGATCAGAATCATTTAGACAAATTGTAGAAGATATCACTTTTGATAGTAATGGTGCAAATTTTAACGGGGTATCTTCAAAAATAGAAATTGATAAAGATTTAATGCTTGGAAATAATGACTTTACAATTGAAACATTAATTGATAATAATTATTCTGGATATCTTTTTAGTAAAACCGCCAGAATTGGTGGACTGGATATCTATATAGATAGTAACAGAATAATAAACACTTATGCTCAAGGAATAGAAATCCCTTATTTAATTTTAAGCATAAATGTAGATGATAATTATATCTATTACATTGATTCTTTTTTTAGATTAATTAAACTAAATAAATCAGATTACTCCTATGTTAAGCATATTGGATTTCCTATGAATTCATCAGGAGATTATGAATTTATTAATCCTTTTCAAATTGCAATTTATGGAGATTATTTATATGTTGTTGATTATGGGTCTTCCAGTCTTGCACAAATTAAAATATTTAGAAAAGATGACTTGTCATTTGTTAGAAAACTAAGTGTTGCAAGAAGTACGACAAGTATAAATGGTTTAAGTTATCCTCGTGGCGTTGCAACAGACGGCAATAATTTATATATATCTGATTCTGGAAATCATAGAATTATGGTAAGAAAACTGGATGATTTTAGTTATGTCAATCATTATGGCGGATATACTGCTGGTGCCGGACAAGATCAATTAAGTACTCCAAGAGAAATAGATGTTGATGATAATTATTTATATATTGCAGATGGCGGAAACCATCGTGTAATGATAAGAAATAAATATGATCTAACATATGTTACTCATCTTGGAACAACAGGCACCGCAAATAATGTTGCAACTAATTTTAATACACCTGTTGGAATATATGTTGATAATAATTATCTTTATGTTGCAGAATATGGAAACCACAGAATAAAAAAATATGAAAAAGGCACATGGACACTTTTATCTATAAGACCTTCAAGTGGAAGCACTTCTGGAAACGATTTTAATAGATTTATTTATCCTATTTCTATAGCCGCTGATTCTGATGGTTTTGTTTATACTGCAGATTCTTCAAATCACAGAATTATTAAATCAGATGAAAATCTTAATTTTGTTTCAAGATTTCCAGAAAATCAATATAATCTAAGAATTGCTGATCCTGATAATCTTTTAACTCCATACGGAATAACTTACGAGGATGGATATATTTATATCTCTGATTACGGTAATTCTAGAATTATTAAGAAAAGAGCAGATAATCTTGAAACTGTTGCTATGTTTGGATTAAAATCTCTTGCAGCAGGAAGTGGAACTACAGGAGTTAATAGTCCTTATGATCTTACTGTTGATGGAGATTATCTTTGGGTTGTGGATTATGGAAATTCAAGAATATTAAGATTAAATAAATCAGATTTAAGTTACTCAACTGCTTTTGGTACTTCAAGTACTACAACAGATGAAGGATTTTATTTACCTAGGGGGGTTGCTGTTGATGAAAATTATATTTATATTACCGACGGCAGAAACCACAGAGTGAAGAAACACGATAAAAATACTTTTGCTTTTGTTGCAAAAACCACAGATAGTAATTATACTAATTATGGATGTGGTGCTACACAAACTAATTATCCTACCGGAATTGCTGTTGATGAAAATTATGTGTATGTTACAGATGCAAGTTGTCACAGAATAAAAGTATTAAATAAATCAGATCTTTCTTTTGTAGCAAACTATGGCTGGAATTATGCAACAACAACAACAGAAGCATTTAATACTCCTTATCTTATGACATTAGATGGGAATGATTTATATGTTGCAGAAAGTGGTAACCATAGAATTAAAAAAATTAACAAAAATAATTTCTTTTTAAGTGACATGGCAACTTTTGGAACATTAGGGTATATGCCTTCAGAATTATATGGCCCTTGGGGTGTTGCTGTCTCTCCTGATAAAATTTATGTTACTGACACAGCAAATAGAAGAATTGTTGTTTATGACAGAAATTTAATTGATCAAAATGTTTTAATTAGTGGGGCTCTATATGACAATAATAACTTCGGTGCAATGAATAATAATCAATATAACCAACCAAATGCTGTTTCTTGTGATACGAATTATCTTTATATTACAGACACCGCTAATAACAGATTAGTAAAATTAAATAAAACTACGGGAACTGCAGAAGTAGTAAATGGAAGACAATATTTGTCTGCATCCCCTACTTATCCAAATGATTTTTCTACACCTTCAGGAATTGCTGTTGATGAAAATTATATTTATCAAACTGATTATTCAGCACACATTCTAACTAAAAGAAATATATCTGATTTATCTAAAATTACTGCTATTGGTGGTTCCGGTACTGGAAACACAAATTTTACATACCCCCGAGGTGTTGCAGTAGATGGTACTTATGTTTATGTTGCAGATACCAGTAACAATAGAATTAAGATACATAATAAATCAGATTTATCTTATGTTAATCAATTTGGAACCGTTGGCTCAGGAACTGCAAATTTTAATGGTCCACAAGATGTTGCAGTAGATAACAATTATATTTATGTTGCAGATTATACAAATAATAGAATCAAAATACATAATAAAAATTCTCCGTATGCTTATGTAACAATGTTTGGAACTTCTGGAACAGGAGACGCAAATTATTTTAGAAATCCTGATGGGATTACTGTCGATGATAATTATATTTATGTCTCTGATTATACTAATCACAGAATTGTTAAATATAATAAGTTTACATACCAATATATTGGTAAGCTTGGAGGAACGACATATAATAACGACAACAACAGTTTCTATAGTCCCGGAAGATTAAGTATTTGTAATGGAGAGATATATGTTCCTGATACTGGCAATTACAGAATACAAGTACTTGATACTAATCTTAATTATTTAAGAACATATGGAGAAAGATCATTTGGAGAAAATCAATATCTTAATCCAAGAGGGGTTTTTGTAGATGATAATTCTATTTATGTCGTAGATACTGCAAATCATAGTGTAGTAAAAAGAAATAAAACCGATTTTTCATTTCTTGCACGTTTCGGTGGTCCACTTCTTGGAGCCACAACCGATAAGTTCTATAATCCTTATAGTGTTGCCTCTGATGGGACAAACGTTTATGTTACAGATGCAAGTTATCATAGAATTAAAAAATTATTAGCCAGTGATTTGTCGTTTGTGAGCGGTATTGGAGGAACAAGTGCAGGTACGGGAAATAATCAATTTTATGGCCCATACGGTATTAATCTTTTTGGAAATGAGTTGTTTATTGCAGATTATTCTTCTGGAAGTATTAAGATACACAATAAATCAGATTTATCATTTATTGCAAGAGATTATGGAATGCACGGAAATAGTTATTATGGACCATACGGTGTGGCCGTTGATGAGAATTATTTTTATGTTTCTGAAACATTGTCTTTTTCTATTAAAAAAATAAGGAAAAGCGATTATATAGTTGTTGCAAAGATAACTGGATATGATCAAAATTATTTTGATGGAAGATATTTTACACAAAGTTATAATCAATATGTCTATGGTGCGCCATATGAACTTGCTTTAGATGAGAACTATCTTTATGCTGCAGATTATGCAAATAATAGAATAATGGTGTTTGATAAAAGAGATTTATCTTATATAGGAAAAATTGGAAATTACGGTCAAGGCTATTTAAATTTTTATAACCCTGCCAGTGTTTCTGTAGATAATGATTACATATATGTTGGAGATACCTTAAATAACAGGGTTGTTAGAAGAAATAAATCAGATATGTTAACTGAAAATAATGGTTATGCCTCTGGATATAGTTATTTACCATTTTCTTTTGCTTCAGTTGTGCCTATTTCTCAAGATAAACCAACACATCTTGTTATTCAAAGAAAAGGAAAGAATCTGTGTTATTATATTAATGGTAAAAAAGAAAACTGTATTGATATTTCTGTAAATCTTAATTGCTTTAATTTTGATACAAAAACTTGGTTAATGAGTATTGCTTCAAAAGATGATATAACAAATACAAAAGGATCAATGAAATATTTCAGACTATACAATAGATCATTTGATGATCAAGACATCAACAAGATGTTTAATACAGTTAATTTAGATTACAATATTTCTAATAATGATCGTAATCTTACTACTGGACTTTTATCATATTATAATCTTGATGAAACTTCTGGTTCAGTTTTAGATAGTACTGGATTTAGAAATGGAACAATTGCAGGTAACACATTACAGAATCAAACAGGAAAAATAGGAACTGCATATACCTTTGATGGAGCTGGAGACTATGTCAATCTTGGAAATAATACAATTACAGGTAATACTGATTTTTCATTAAGTGCTTGGGTTAAATTAAATACAAATACTACACAAGGTGCTGTTGCTATTGGTAAATCTACTGCTGATCTTGGAGCACATATTGGATTTATTGGTGGCGCCGGAGCATATGATTATGCAAATAGTAATACCGCAAATAATTCTTATTCTGGAGGATTTTATGCATATGATTTGGCAACAGGAGTTAATACTATTGCAGAATGGACTCACATTGCTATGACTTATAATTCCACAACAAGTGCAATTAGAGTATTTGTTAATGGTATTGAAAAGATCTCTGTAAATAGAACCTCGCTTAATTTAGATTCTACTGCTACAAGAATTGCGCGTATGCAAGATAGTTCTTCTTATGATTTAAATGGATCTGTTGATGAAGTTGGTATTTGGACAAGAACACTAACTCCAGAAGAGATATCAACGCTTTATAATAATGGAAATGGATTAACTTACCCTTTTACTAATTAATTTGATTAATTATGATTCCTAACAGAACAGAAACAATCACTTTGCTTAAAGAACATCTTAAAGAAAAAGCAAATCTTGAACATTGCTATCTTGTTGGTTTTGGTATGCAAGGACTTGCAAATTACTTTGGAGAAGATAAAGATTATTGGTTTGTTGTGGGCTTACTTCATGATCTTGATTTAGAGTGTTTTGGTGGAGATATCAACCAACATACACTTGTTGCTGAAAAGATTCTTCAGAAAAAAGGAATTAACCAAGAGCTGATTGACGACATCAAAAGCCATAATGAAGCGGTTGGTGTTGAAAGAAAAACAAAATTACAACATGCTCTTTATTCTCTTGATGGTTTAACTGGAATCATTAGGGCTTATGTCTTGATGAGACCAGATAAGGATATTACAAAAGCAGAAACAAAATCAATAATTAAAAAACTAAAAGACAAGTATTTTGCTTGTGGTGTTAATAGAGAACAAATCTATTTGTGTGAAAAAACACTTGATTTACCTATTGAAAAATTTATAGAAATAACTTTAGAAGAAATTAAAAAAAACTATAAATTAGAATGATTAATTATGCCTAAACTAAATTACGCAAAAATTCCTGTAATAACAACTGTTCAACTTAGAAAAGCATTTGAAAGAAATGGATTTAAGGCAGATGAAGTAAATCACAAGCACATAAAGTTTAAAGATATACATGGAAACGAATTTATACTAAGAAAAGGAAATAAAGACTATACTAAATTTGTAATAAAAGAAATAATTCAAAGATTTGCAAAAGCCAAAGGCATAACAGAAGAAGAAGCACTAAAATTGTTATTTGAGAAAAAATAAAAAAGGAAAAATACTTTTCCTTTAACTACAACTTGCAGCATTATTTGTTCCTGTGCTTTCATAACCAAATCCTGCACTTGGGGCAGTTGAACTTAATTCTGTTTGACATTCTTCTGGTTGATTATTGAAAGCTAAACAAACTTGGTTTAATATCCCTGCAGAATCTCTTGGCATATTGTCTACTTTTACACCATTAATAACTGTTGTTGGAGAGCCTTGTACGCCATATAATTCATTTTCTTCCTTGTAAATATTAAATTGTGGAAATTGTCCGCCTTGCCAAGTTGATTTATCATTAAATAATTCTGTAACTTTATATTCTGTGTCTGTTTGTGAAAGACAAGCATTTACTTTTGTTGTATCAATTTCAGCTCTTGTTAAACAATCAGCAGTCTTTCCTTCCTCTAAGAAACACTTTAAGTAAGGAATATATTTCTCTGGTTCTTCTTTGTTTATACAGTATTGATTTAATTCTTCATCAACTTCAGTTTTACCATGCATTGCATAATCAACAAACTTAATTTCTATGTCTGCTTTATCATTTAATGTTTCAATAACAGGAATTAATCCCTTTTCCATTTGTGTACCGTATGGACAATGAGACATTACAAATACTTCTACTTTTGGTTTATCTGATTTTTGAACCTCTGCTGGTTTTTCTGATTCTTCTTTTTGTGCTAATGCTTCTTTTTTATTTAATAAACCCATTCCAGGAATTATTAAATTTTCTCCAGAAAGAGTTGTATATATTGGTATTTCTTGATCTTCTATTGATATAGTTATTTTATATAATCCGTCTTCTATTACTGTGTCTTTAACTATTATATCTGTAAGACTAAAAGCATCTTTTAAAAAAGAAACAGTATCTGTTACTATTTTTTGATTTATTTCAGTGGTCTCTGTTGTATTAACTAGTTTATTATCTGTATTTGGTTTTATAACGGCTAATAATATTGTAATAACTAATGCAACAAATAATATTCCACTAATTATTTGCCAAATAAATAATTTTTTCTTAGAATGATGTGGGCTTGTTATAGCTTCTTCAGATTCTTTATTTTTATGTTTCATAATTATTCCTCCTAAAAATAGAAATACTAAATATATTTATATAAAAAAAGAAATATAAAGGAATTTGTTTAGAAAAAAGAAAAGAAAAAATTCTTTAAAAAATCAAAAACAAATACCTCAACAACAGAACCTAAAATCAAGAAAAAAACAGCAAAAGCCATTAATATTAAACAATATTTAAAAATATAAAAAAATCTATCAGAATCTAATTTTTCCTTCTGAAAACCAATAGAAAGTGTACTTCCTGACATTGCTGCAAAGAAATAACATATGGCTTCTATAAGTGTGTGTAAGGCAACACTTAATAACAAAGGCAACAAAATAAACAAAAGATTAACATTATATGAAGAACTATAAACAACAGCATATTGTGTAAACGCAACAGCCCAGTACATTGCATTCCACACTATCATCAACAATGCACCCAATGGAAAAACCAAAGCCACAATGAAACTAACAATCATTACTGAAAAATTATTTTTAAAAATCTCAAAGAAAACGCCCCATTTATCTATCCCTTCAAAACCAATATCTTTTGTTGGCATTAACGCATTACTCCAACCTTGTTGACTAAATAAAATTGATGAATGACTTATTGGCATAAAAACAATTAAAGCAATAACAACAAGCATTATTCCTAAGAAAAAGAAAAAATAAGCAGAAAGCATTTTTCTGTTTTCTTCATAGAATTCCTCTAAAGAGAATTGCTCATTGTCTTTTATCTTAAAGCTTGTAATTGTTACACCTTTATGTTCTACTTGTTTTGTTCTTCCAACTAGCAAGATATTTAGATTAATTTCTTTTATAACAAAAGGAGCAAGAAAAATAGTTAAAAAGAAAACAGAAAATAATCCTGGATTTTCAGGAAATAAAAGAATTGCAAAACAAAAACTTACCATTGTTCCTAATATTGAATAATAAATAAACTTTCCAGAAGTACTTAAAAATCTTGCAAAAAAAGTTGGTAATCTTACAAAGAAATTAGTTATTCTAAAGATAATTTCTTTAATAGTTATTGGTTTTTTTTCTTTAACTTCTGGTTTTGTGATTTCTTTTTTTGTTTTAGGATTAGATATTGATATTTGATCAATTTTTGTCTTTATTTGTTTTTTAGAAATTTCCTTAACTTTTATATCTTCTTCTTTGACATTAAGTGATTTTCTGTTTAGGATATTTATCTGATTTTTATCGTCCATGTTATCTAAAATATAATACAAAAAATGATTTATAAACATTTACTTTTTGAAACTTGGATAAAGTCTTGTTGTTTTTCCTTTAGTTATTAGTGGCTCTATTGTTTTTAAAAAATCTGTTTCTAATATCCCATCTGAAATTGCTTTAGAAAAATTAAAAGAATTTACTTCTGCAATTATTTCCCAAAGACCAGATTCTCTTAATTTCTTCTCAAAAAGTTCTCTTTCTTTTGTTCCTTTTTCTGGAATTGTAAAATTACTATATTCTTTAACAAGAATGGAGTTACCAAAAGGACCATAGACCCTTTCCGAATTGTGGGTTTTTGAGTAATTGACTAATGCCTCTTTAACTTTCTCTATCTCTGGATCAATCTTATCTACAATTTCTTTTTTTTCTTTTGTTAACTCTAGATATCTTTCAACAAGCTTTACTCCTTCTTCTTTTAGATACTCATTTTCTGGTAGTTTCTTTAGCATAAAAAGATGATTCTTTGCAGGGCATAATTCTTTATAACTACACCAATCACATAAAGCACTTTCTTTTGTTGGAAAATCATTTATTGTTGTTTTTCTTTCAATTTCTTTTATTGATTCAATTATTTCTTTTTCTAGGGTTTCTAATTCCTTATCTGTTCTTGTAGATCTCATTTCTAAACCAGACTCTAGAAAATGCCAAACAAGATCTACTCTTTTAACTGTAGGATACATTCTTTTTATTGCTATTGTGTAGAGTGCTAGTTGATTATCCTTATCAACTTCTTCTTGTGTTTTTGTGTGCGCGTTTGTTTTATAATCGTGTATTTCAAAAAACTCTTCTGTTACCATTGTTAATCTATCAATGTAACCTATTAAATCAAAAACATTTCCAAAATTATCCAAGAATCTTAGATTAATTTCCATTTCTAAACCTAAGGTTTTTCCTTGATCAAAGGGTTTATATTTATTATAATAATCAGTTAGAAATCTTTTGCCCATTTCTTTATAGTGTTCTTGAGTATATTCTGTTCTTACAATTTCTATTGTTAAATCAAAATTCTTTTCCCATTCTTCAGAATAATAATCTAGTATTTCTTCTAAAGAATTAACTTTTGTAAACTTTAAATCTTTATAGAGCTTTTCTAAAGCAAGATGAACCATAGAACCTAAGAAAGCTTCAATTCCTTTCTTTTCTTCTATCTCTGGTTTTTCAATATATTGAAAATAGAACTTCTTTGGACAACTTTTAAAAGTTTCAATTCTTGAATGTGAGTATCTCATAATAGATTTATGATTAAAAGAATATATATAGTTTTTGGGACCAGTTGTCCAGTGCGAGAAAAACAATTTTGTGATTTTGAGATTAATACGATGTAAAATTTCAAAAAAACAACAAAGATTTATAAACAACCCACTGGACATCTACCCTCCCGGAAATGACTCCTGTTTTGATAGAGTAATATATCTATGGGTAAACAAAAAGAATATTTAAATTTTTTAAAAGAAATAAAAGAAAGAATTACTTCTGCGCAGTACGAGGCATTAAGAGCAGTAAATAAAGAACTGATTAATCTCTATTGGGATATTGGAAAAAGAATTGTAGAAAAACAAAAACAACTTGGTTGGCGGAAATCAGTTATTGAAATGTTAGCTCTGGATTTACAAAAAGAATTTCCTGGGATTAGTGGGTTTTCTGAGAGAAATTTGTGGAGTATGCGCCAATTTTACTTTGAATATCATAATAAACCAAAACTGCGACCATTGGTTGCAGAAATAAGCTGGACTAAAAATTTAAGGGTTATGGAAAAATGTAAAAGTGATGAAGAAAAAGAATTTTATCTTAAACAAACAAAAACTAACAACTGGACAAAGAATGTACTAGTACACCAAATAGAAAACCAAACTTATGAAAAGTATTTACTTAACCAAACTAATTTTGATAAAACAATCACTACTAAAATAAAAGCACAATCTAAATTTGTTGTAAAAGACGAATATACTTTTGATTTTCTAGAATTAAAAGAAGAACATCTTGAAAAAGAGTTGGAAAAAGGATTAGTTGGAAATATCAAAAATCTACTTTCAGAATTAGGAAATAACTTTTGTTTTGTTGCAAGCCAATATAGAATAGAGATTAGTGGAGACGAATTTTTTATAGACCTTTTACTCTATCACAGAACTTTAAGATGCCTAATTGCAATTGATCTTAAGATTGGTAACTTCAAGCCAGAATATGTTGGTAAAATGCAATTTTATCTTTCTGCACTAGACGACCTCGCAAGAATCAACGGAGAGAATAAATCCATTGGAATAATTATTTGTAAAGACAAGAATAGAACAATTGTAGAATATACTTTAAGAGACACAAATAAACCAATTGGTGTTTCTACATATAAGATTCCTGAAAAAATAATTAAGCTCTTGCCTACAAAAGAAGAATTAAAAAAGATAATCAAAGGAGATTAACATGAATGAAATAAGTGTTTTAAACAAAAAAATATCTTATTATACAAAAAATGAAGACGATTATATATCATTAACAGATATTGCAAAATATAAAAATTCCGACCATCCTGCTGATGTTATTAAAAATTGGATTAGATCTAAAGAAACAATTAGATTTTTAGGATTGTGGGAAAAAATAAATAACCCTGATTTCAAACTGGTCGAATTCGACCAGTTTCTGCAAGAATATATTAATTAAATCAACTAATATAAGGAAACGATTATGAAAATAAAAGAAATGTCAATTGAAAATAGACCACTTGAAAGACTACAGACTTTTGGAGCAGAAAGTTTATCTCAAGCTGAACTTTTGGCTCTTGTTATTAAAACTGGAACTAAGGAAAATAATGTTTTAAATATTTGTCAAGAAATTTTTTCAAGATTTCAGCTTAGAGATATTGGCGATGTATCTATTACGGAATTACAAAAAATAAAAGGAATAGGAAAAATCAAAGCTTGTCAAATTAAAGCTGTTTTTGAAATATCTAAAAGAATTTTAAGTCAAGAAATTAGAACACTTAAAAGTCCGGAAGAGAAAACAAAGATTGTTTGCCCAACTGATGTTTATAATCTGTTATTCCCTGTTTTTTTTGGAGTAACACATGAAAAATTAGTTGCTGTTTTTTTAACACACAGAAATGATGTTATTGATTATAAGGTAATTACAACAGGAACAAGTAACCAGACACTAATCTCTTCCAAAGACATTGTTCTTGAAGCTATGAGAAGAGGAGCAGATGGAATAATTATTGCTCATAATCATCCTAGCGGCATCTGTGAACCATCCATGGATGACAAACAAGCAACAGACATCTTAAAAAAGGCAGCTAAATTAATGGATATACAACTTCTTGATCATATAATAATATCAGAAAAAGAAACCTTTAGCTTTAGAGAAAAAGGATTGATTTAATTATTTATTCTTCAAATAGTTTTTTAAAAAATCCTTTTGAAACTTCTCAAAGGTTCCTTCTTCTATTGCACTCCTTGCATCTTCCATCAAACGATGAAGAAATCTAACATTGTGCTCTGAAAGAAGAATCTTTGCAGCTGCTTCGTTTAATCTATAAAGATGATGAAGATAAGCAATGGTGTGGTGCTTACAAGCATAACAATCGCATTCTTTTTCTATTGGTTTGAAGATGTGAGCATTATAACTTTTACCAATCTTTAAAACTCCGTTTCTTGTAAAGATTACTCCGTGTCTTGCCATCTTTGTTGGATAAATTGAATCAAAACAATCAACTCCTTTACCAATTGAAATAATCATGTCTTCTGGAGAACCAACACCCATTAAATATTTTATCTTATCTTTGTCAAGATACTCTAAAGAATAATCAATAGCTTTGTACATCTTTTCTTTTTCTTCACCAATGGCTAATCCACCAATAGCAAGACCATCAAAGTCCATGTCGTTAATCTTTAATGCACACTCTTTTCTTAAATCTTTATATGTTCCACCTTGAACAATACCAAAAACTTTCTGATTTTTATTCTTATGATTGTCAAGGCAACGCTTGGCCCAAGCAATTGTTCTTGTTGTTGCATCCGCAAATTCTTTTTTGTTATGATCTGGACCAAGTACATGATCAAGAACCATAGCAATATCAGAACCAATAATGTTTTGATTTTCCATTAATTTTTCAGGAGAAATAAAATGAGTTTCTCCAGAGAATGGAGATCTAAACTTTACACCTTTATCGTTTAAGGATATTAAAAACTCAGGATCAAGTAATTGAAAACCACCAGAATCTGTAAAAATTGGCTTTTGCCAATTTATAAAGTTGTGATAACCATTTGCTTTCTTGATTGTCTCAAGCCCTGGCTTTAAATAAAGAAGATAAGCATTTGAGATAAAACACTGTGTCTTAACATTCTCTAAAGAATTAAAAGTTAAAAACTTTCCTGCGCCTTTAGTGACAACAGGCATATAGAAAGGAGTCTTAATCTTGCCGTGACTTGTCTTGAACTCTCCACATCTTGCGATTTTGGATTCATTTGTTATTTTAAACATGAGTTAATTTTCTCCAATTTTGTCCAAGAAATAATGTATCATATAATGAATATATTAAAAATCAAAATAGAAATTACTCCAAGAAGAATATAGATTCCAAATCTTGGAAGATAATCATATATAGGAATGGATTTATATTTTAATTTCTTAAGTAAATCAATGTCTTCTTTTTCTAGAACTGCTCTTTTTTCTAGACCTGTTTCTTTTAATAGTTCTTTATTACAAAACTCTATTGCTAAAACATCGCCTTCTTCAAGCTTTGAGATTGGTTTTCTTCTTAAGTAAATATATTCTTTAATCTCATCTTCTAAAATCATAACAATACAACCAAAAAACATTGGAGGAATTGTTAAATAAACTAAAGATGGAAGGCCTTCTATTGAAACAGCATATAAACACAATGCTAAAAAGAATACAAAGAAAAAAATAGATTGAACTATTTTCCATTTCTTTTTTTTTATCAAATCTTTTGTAATTTTAATTTTGCCATATAGTTTAATTATATAAGTTACTGAAACAAACAACACAGATAAAAGAGAAGAAGCAATAATTACCCACAAAATAAATAGTTGTCCAATAAGATATGGAAGAATCATATGTATTCCTATAAACAATTTAATATCTCCGCCACCAATCTTTCCATAATAATAAGCAATATAACCAAAAATATAGATTACTAAAGCAATCAAAAGAATTGACAAGACATCAAGCCAATAGAAAGTAAAAATATTAATAATTAGACCAATTGCAATTAATGGAAGACTTATCCAGTCATAGATGTAACCTGTCTTATTATCATAATAAGCAGCAAGGCCACAAGCAAGTAATAATAAAATAATCCTTATAATAAATATTGTATCAAACATTTTCATCCCATCTATCTAAACTTTAATTTTTGTTTTTTCATTCCTTTCATATTTGCAAATTGATTCATATTTATCTTTGACATGTCGAGATTATTTGGATCAATATCTCCGTCTTTTCCCTGGAATTGCTTTGCCATTCCTTCCATCTTTTTTGCATCCATTCCTTTAAACATTTTTTTCATTTTTTTAACATGAGAACAAAGTTCTTTAACATCTTCTAGTTTTGTTCCAGAACCTTTTGAGATTCTGTCCATTCTTGAACGTGTTAAAAAATCAGGACCGTTCTGTAATTCTAATTTTGTCATAGAAGAAAGAATCGCTCTGTATTTTGCCATCTTCTTCTCGCCTAAGTTCTGTTGCTCAGCAGAAAGTTTATTTCCTACACCTAAAAATCCCATAACCTTTGTTAGTGGTCCAAGTTTTTTAGAAAACTCTAATTGCTGCTTAAACAAACCAAAAGTTACATTTCCTTTTAAGATATCTTCAGGATTTAAATCCTTAATTTTTTCCATCTCTTCTTCTGTTGTTGCTTCAGAAATTTTTTCCATTAAGCTTTCAAGATCTCCAAATCCTAAAACTCTTGAAAGATATCTATTAGAATCAAAGATTTCAAAATCATCTGCTTTTTCTCCTGTTCCTATGAAATACACTGGAGATTTTGTGATATAACAAGCAGTTAATGCTCCACCGCCTTTTGCTGAACCATCAAGCTTTGTAATAATGACTCCGTTAACTCCTATAGCATTATTAAAAGCAGTTGCTTGGTCTTTAACTGCTTGGCCAATGTCTGCTGAAATTACTAAGAAAGAAAACTTTGGATTAAACACCTCATCAATCTCTTTAATCTCAGTAACAAGTTCATCATCTAAAGCACTTCTTCCTGCTGAATCCACAATTATTAAATTACATCCGTTCTTCTTATGTAAATCAATTCCTTGTTTTGTTACCTTTTGAGCAGAAGTTTCTTTTGGGTTACCATAGAAAGCAACACCAACCATATCACTTAATTGTTTTAATTGTTCATAAGCTGCTGGTCTAAAAGTATCTGCACAGATAAGACCAACTTTTAGTCCTCTTTTCTTATAGAACTTTGCAAGTTTTGCTGCTGTTGTTGTTTTTCCTGAACCAAACAACCCACAAAGAAGAATTGTTTCTGGGTTTTCTGGTAAAGTAGTTTTAACTTCTCCACCCATGTATTTGAGAAGAGTCTCATAACATAATCTAACAATGTGCTCTTTTCTTGTTATTCCACTTGGGATTTCAACAAAAGCTTTTTCTTCAATCTCTTTTGATATATTTAGAACTAGTTGTATATTTACATCTGAAGATATTAATGCTCTTTGAATTTCTTTAATGACTTCCTTAATCAAGTCCTTATCGACATGCATTGAATGTTTGACTTTATCAAGTGCATCTCTTAGTTTATCTCCAAAACCCATAATTAATCAATAAAATATATTTTAGTATATATTAAAGAAACAAATAGAATATAAACATTTCTGGAAAAACTATTTTAGAATAAGAACCTTTGTAGTACCACTTGAATTTCTTAAAAAAACTGTAGAAGCTCTGCAGCCTTTTCCTGATAAAAATATTGGTTCTGTTGTTTCTATTGTTTTTTGCTCTTTATTGTCTATTATATTTTCAAGAAAGATTCCAGAAACAATAAGTCCTAAAATCAATCCTAATATTATTATTTTTTTCATAATTTTCACCGTTATTAAATTACTATTCTATCAATTATAAACTCTGGAGAAAAGACTTCTAAATCTTCATAAGTCTGGCCTGTTCCAACATAAAATATTGGTTTTTTAAGTTCGTTTAAAATTGAGATTGCAACTCCACCTTTCGGATCTGTGTCTATCTTTGTTAATATAACACCATCAACACCTATCTCTTTTTCAAAACCAGACACTTGATCAACAATTGCTTGACCTGCTTGTGCTTCTCCAATATAGATTGTTAGATTTGGATTAACTACTTTTTTAATTTTTTTAAGCTCTTGCATTAGATTGATATTATTTTCTTGTCTTCCTGCAGTATCAATAAACACATAATCAATTTTATTTGATTTTGCAGAAGTCACTGCATCATAGGCAACTGCAGCAGGGTCTGAACCATAGTTTTGTTTAACAATTTTAACACCAATAGTATTAGCGTGCTTTTCAAGCTGGTCAATGCTTCCTGCTCTAAAGGTGTCTCCTGATGCTAGAACTACAGATTTGTTTTGTGTTTTATAGTGATAAGCAAACTTAGAAATTGTAGTTGTCTTACCTGCCCCATTTGGGCCAATAAACATTATAATAAATGGTTGATTTTCTTTTTTAGTCTTTGTTATATAATTATTAATATCACAATCAATGTCTAGTTGTGTCTTTAGTGACTCTCTTATATGGACTTTAATATCTTCAAGTGGATTATCTTTAGAAAAACTTGCAGAAACTAGTTTTTCTTTTAAATCTTTACAAATATTCTCTGCAGAAACTATTGAAACATCTGCTTCAAGTAAAGATAATTCAAACTCTTCTAGAAATTCAGAAATTTCTTTATCTGAAAGTTTTACTTTGCTTGTAAAAATACTTTTAACAGAAGTAATAAAAGACTTTTTTATCTCTGTTGATTTTTTAACTGTGAGGTCTTCAGAAGAGCCGGTTTCGCTCGGGCTCGCGCGCAATGGTGGTGTTGGTTGTTCTTTTGGAACTGGTCTTTCCTCTATTTTTGGGACTTTTATTTCTTCAATTGGTTTAGCTGATTCAACAGGTGTTGGCCTGATTTCTGCTCTTGGTGTTGGAACAGCTCTTTCAATTTCTTTTTTAATTATTGGACGCTCAACAACTGTCGGCTGAGGCTTAGTTTTTGGTTTAAAGATTTCAAAAATAGAATGATGCTCTTTCTTTGGTTCTGATTCTGTAACTACTAATTTTGGTTCTTCAATAATTGATTCTTCAATTGGAATTTCTGGTTGTCCAAGATTTAGTGTGCTTTCTTTTTGTTCTTCTTTAACTTCAACAAAAACTTCTTTTGGTTCTTCAACTTCTGGAACAGAAATAGTTTCAACTTCTGGAAGGTTCTTTGTTTCTGAAATTGGCTCTTGTGCTAAAGGTTCTTCTATTGTTTGTGATTGTTCTGGTTCTTCTTCGGCTTTTTCTTTGGCTTTTCCAAAGATTTTATCTGTAAAATTCTTAAATTTATTTTTTAATAAATCAAACATTTCTAATTACCTTTTTTTAAAAAATTAGAAAAAAGATTTAGATGGTTGGAGAAGCTTGCTTTTGTGATTCTTTTAATTGCATCTCTCTAAATGCTTTTGATATTTGATCAAGCATTTGTGCTGTTTGGTTATATGATTGTATTAATTTGTTTCTTGCTTCTTCTAATTCTTTTCTTCTTTTGTCAATATCAGCAAGTACATCTTTAGCTGATTTTTCATTCATAATTTGTCCAGGAAGCATAACTTTTACTGGAGATTTATTTGTTACTTCGCATTCAAGCATAATACCTGCGCCAATATTAACAAGTATCTTCTCTTTAGTTTTTATTTTTTCTATTGCTTTAAGAGATGTTTCTGCTTTTAACATTTCAGTTAATATTCCTTCAATTTGTTCAACTCTTTGTGTTATTCCTTGTAATTCTTTTTCTTTATTTTGATATAACTTAACTGTTTGATTTTTATCTAATTTTACTGTTTTTGTAACTTTTGCTTTTTCATCAGATTTAACAATTTTACTCATATTCCTAACACCTCATTTAATGTCTAACACAAGATCATCAATCTTAGTCATCTCAATATTACTTGTAATTTCCCCAACTAATAACCCTTGTTTATTTCCAATAGTATCATTACCAACAAAAACATCTCCGTAATTTGTGGTTATTGCAAGTCCTGGAACATTAAACATCTTCTTAATATAATTAAATTCTTTTAACTCAACTCTTGGGTTAATCAAAAATAAAGAATCATTAACATAGATAGAACTTCCAGGAAGATCTAACCCAGCACATGCTTTTTTTTCAATTGTGATATTAAAAAACTTCTGAATCTCTTTAACTGTCTCAGGCAAGAGCAAAGGACTTGCAAAACCATAATTTGAATTAATAGCTAGAAGATTACCAAAAGCATTATCTGGATTACTTAATGTTTTAACTTTTATTCCTTCTTTTTCCAGAATTTCTATTTCTTCAGGATAGATGCTATTTTTTTCTACAATAACTTTATTTCCAACACCAGAAAGATAAACTCCAATAAGAGAAGAACGATTGATATGTGTTTTAACAACTTTTACATCTAGAATTTCTTCAATCTTTCTTTCTTCTTTTGGAAGAATACTATTTGGTACAACACAAATCTTCTCTGTACAATATGCATAAATATTTAAAAAAGAAGAATTGTAAATTGTAGATCTATCAAATTTCATTTCTATTCCTTTTTTACTTTAGGTTTTGTTTCTTTCTTTTCTACAACAGGTTTTGATTCTTTCTTTTCAGTTACTGCTTTTTCTTCTTTTTTTTCAGCTACTGGTTTTGTTTCTTCTGTTGTTTTTGCTTTTGAAATCTTTTCTTTTTTCTCAGGAGCTTTGCCAAATTCCTTAAAAGCTTTAGAGTCTTTTAAAAAGACATAGACCTTTCCGTTATCTATCTTAATACTAACTGCAACTTTTCTTGGAGGGTTTTGAATACTATTTTGCCAAATATATTCATTAACCTCTGAAGAAATAATAATGTCTTTCTTGTCTTTTCTTGTATGTTTCTTAAAGAAATCATAAATCACAGTAATAGCATTATTTGCTCTTCTGGTTCTTGGTTTATTATCATATACCTTTTGTAAAGGTATAATATAGTTTTCACATGGCATAAAATATCACACTCACTTTTTCTTCTTTTTTATTGGATTTCTTACAACTGTTGTATTTCTTGTTTTCTTTACAACTCTTCTTGCTGTCTTTACTCTCTTTCCGCTTGTTCTTTTAATTTTTAAAACAGCATCTTTCTTCTTTAATTGTAATTTTTCAAACTCTGCTCCAAATTCTGTTTGTTTCCAGTTTCTTTTTTGTCTTCTATTCCAAATTCTTTTACCTGCTTTTTGAATAATCCAAACAGGAGTATTTAAGTAACCTGGACCAACCTTATCTCTTTGAGCAATTAAAAATTCTTTCTTTTCTCTGGTTTTTGTTCTTGCCATTATTCTTCACTCTCACTTTCTTCTGTTTTTTTCTTCTGTGGCTTCTTTCCTTTTGATTTCTCAGAAGTATTTTCAGATTTTGTTTCTTTTGTCATAACAATTTCTTTTTCTTTCTTAACAATCTTATATTTATCAAAGTCTTTTAAGATTTCTGTTGCCATCTTATCTAGATATTTTTGACCTACGGGAGTAATTATTCTTCCTTTTTTTTCATCTGATTTACTTACAAGGCCTAATTTTTCTAAATCCTGTAAACAAACTCTAATTATCTTTCCACCAGCTTTTCTAAATTCTTCTGGCTTTACTCCTCGGTTTTTTCTTCCACCATAATAGGTTCTTAAAGAATTAACTGTCGTTTTATCATTAATTGCAACTTTTCTTAGAATAGATGCCATTCTTACAAACCACCAATCTCTATCTTGTGGGGCTTTTTCTCTACTACATCCTGTTTTTACAAATTTTGCAAAATCTGGAACTTTTACTTTTTTGTTATTTTTTAAATCTTTTGCGATCTCTGCTATCATAACTTGTGCAGGTACGTCTTTTACATTTGCCAAAATATTCACCTCAAAGTGTTTTGTTTTTTATACTCTTTTAAACAACTTAAAAATTTTAAGCCATTTAAAAAAATCTTTTCGCATTTCTGCTGGTTTATAGACAAAAGATTTTGTCTAAAAACAAGTATTATAATATAATTATGGAGTAGTTTTATTTAAATAGTTATTGTTTTATAACATTTCTAAAAATGATATTCTTATTGCAAGATTAGCATAAGCATTTGCAACAATATCACTTTCTACTTTTTTTGTGTCCCTATATTCTTTTACTTGTTTATCATATCCAGCCATATATTCTTTAACTAAAAAATTAGCAACAGTTGTTTTAATTTCAGAAGGAATATCCCCCAATCTTATTTCGAGACGCTTAAAACTATTTTCTACAGCTTCTCCTTGAATAAAAAACATGGATTCATAATAACATCTTTCCATATACTCTTTAATTTTTTTTGGATGAAGTGGGCTTTTTAATTTTCTTTTAATCTGAACCATTAGATTTCCTATTTTTGCAGAAGTCATTGCTTTTGTAGTGTGATTATAATAATCTCTTGCAATTAGTGTATAAAATTTATCTGCTGCTGATTTTTCGCTACCTTTTATTTTTTGAAAACTTAAAGAAGAACCCAATGCTTTCATTTTTTTTTCAAATTCTAAGAAAATTCTGTATCTTAGTTCTTTTTCTTTAACTGGGTCTTTAATTTCTCTTAATTTATTAATCTGGGATTTTGTTTCTTCAAAAACCAAATTTATTTTTTTTATTTGATTTACATCTTTAATTTCTAAGGGCACAGATAACTTTCTTCTAATAATTTCTACTTTTTCCTGTGTTGTTTTTTCTCTAGGTTTTATTCTTTTTAGTGGTCGTTTTTGTAATGCCATAATTATCTCTATTTTATATTTATTTTTTTTATATTATTACAATTTAAACAATGAATTTTTATGTATTTTTGTTTTTTGTGATTCTTAATTTCTGTTATAGTTCTAATTTTCGTATTTTTTGAATCTCTTACTGAAAAACAATATTTACAAACCATTAAATGTACATCTTTAGACACTCTATAATTTATTTTTTTTGAAATCTCAAATGCTAATTCAATATATTCTTTTATATATGGATTTCCATTTTTATTGCGATATTCAGAAATAGCAAAATCAATCAAATAGAAAAATCTTTTCTTTAAACTATCTTTAGTCTCAGTCATATTAATCAAAAAAGTACGCCTGCCGGGATTCGAACCCGAGCCGAAAGCTTGGCAAGCTCCCATACTAACCACTATACTACAGGCGTATAATATATAATAAATATTAAAAAAAGTTTATAAATGGTTGTTATTGTAATCCATTACTTTTTATGCTTTTCATAACAAACAAGTATACAATAAAGATCATAAACAAAACAATAAAAACAATAGACACATAATTCAATTTTGATTTTTCTTCGATTCTGTTCTTATCTATATTATTAAATATCTTTTCATAATTATTTACGTCTTCAACATTGCTATCGATTAATTCTTCTTCTGTTTCAGAGATTATTTCTTCGTGTTCTTTATAAAAAAAGGTTTGTCCGGAAAAACTATAATCTCCAGAAATTAAATAATTAAAATTTGCATCTTCTAGTATAGGAAATGTTACTGTGTATTTTGTTGTATTATTTTTTTGAATAATAATTTGTTTGCTTGTCTTATCTCCATTATAATCAAAATTAAAATTTATGTTTTTATCTTTATTAGAATAATTGAAGAAATCTTGTTCAAAATAAAAATAATTGTCTTTAAAAAATATTATTGGATTATTTGCTAAAAATAATTCCTGATAGATTCCTTTATTTTTATGAATATTTACAAAATCTTCTATATCATTTAATTGAGACGAAAATCCAAAACTATAACTATAGGAATTATCTACACTTGGCAAAATAAAAAAATAATCAACATTCTTTTCTTCAAACCCTTTAAGATAATATATTTTTTTTCTAGAATTTGGATAAATTTGATTAAAGTCTTGAGAAATTTGACTTACAACAAGAACAGCTACTGGGCTTGAGGTTGTATTTATTAAATTTAATTTTACATTAAAAGGACTTGAAGACAAATTGTCTTTATTAAAAATCATAGACATCTTTATTATATTTTCATATCCTGAATCTTGATAATTTCTTGTTTCATTGTGTTTGAAATTGTGGGTTTTATTTCCAAAAGCAATTTCAATATTGCTTGTAGAAGTTACACTGTCTTTAGATTCAACAGGATCTTTTAATTTTTCTAAAACTATGTGGCTAGAATCTACAAAACCAACTTCGTTATATGTAGGATCTACTGGAATCCAGCCTTGATTAGGTATATACACTTCTAACCAGGCGTGTGGTCCCCACTCTTGGCTTGTATTTGCATACCCTACAACATATTTTACAGGATATCCTTGTGCTCTTAAAATTGCTGCTTCAAGTATTGCAAATTCATCACATACTCCTTTTTTTTCACTTAAGATGGTTTTTGAATCTATTACTTCTTCTATGTAACTATTATCATATTCTAAATAATCATGCACCCAATTAGTTACATTTACTAGATTTTCAATTGCATCTTCTGATTGTTTTAAATATTTAGCAATCGTTTTTATTTCTAAAGAATTTGATTGTATAAATCTAGATGATAATGTATATTCTTTTTCTTCAAGTATTTCTTGATTTAAATTGTGGTCTTGATTATTTAATGTTGTTTTATTTTCTGAAACAATTGAACCAGAAATATAAAATAAATATTCTGTCTTAGTTACTGGTTTAACTTTAAATATAGCATAACGATTCCCATTTTCGTTAATTATTTCTGCAAGAATTTTATTATTGTTCTCATCAAAATAATATGCTTCTATATCTACTGTTTGGGTTTTATAATTTGAAAAAATTGCGGTTTTATATGTAAATTCTGAATTTTCTGTATACCCTGAAACATAAATTGGCATAGTTATATTTAAATCCATTGAGATATATTTAGTTTTCATTGCTGAAAACTCTAAACTATTGTCGTTTTCTTCTGCAAATATTGGATTGATTAATAATATTGCCAATAATATTAAAACTTTAATTTTCATCATAAACATTAAAGAAACAACAATTTATAATATTTATTATCTTTTTATTTTATGTGATATTATGATTAAACTTAAAAAAACAGAAATAATAATCTTGATTTTAACAATTATTTATTTAATTATTGCAGCTATTATTTATCCTCAACTTCCAGAACAGATTGCAACACATTGGAATGCACAAGGTATAGCTGATGATTTTTCTCCAAAATTATTTGGTGTATTAATTATGCCTTTTTTCTTTTTTTTTGTTTTAATTATTTATAGTGTATTTTCTAGAACAGAATACTTCAAGCAAAAAGAAATAGGTAAACAACTTAGTACAACAATTACAATGTCTATTTTATTTTTATTTTTTATATCTATTTTGTCTTTGATTTATAATATGGGAATTAAATTCAATATGAGTTACTTTATGATTCCTGCAACTTCTGCATTATTGATTGCTCTTGGAATAATATTAAAAAATGTAAAGACAAGAAATCCATTTTTTGGAATAAGAACTCCTTGGACTCTTTTAGATCAAGAAACTTGGGAAAAGACCCATGTATTTGCAAGCAAAGTTTTCATAATATTAGGAATTCTATTACTTACAAGTATATTTTATTTAAAACACTTTGCAATAATTTTTATGATTACATTATTAGGTTCAGTTGTAATAATATTTGTATATTCTTATCACATTTACAAGAAAAAGAAAAAATAATGCAGGAAACAGGATTCGAACCTGCGAAGCACTAAGCACACGGTTCTTAGCCGTGCCCCTTTGACCGCTCGGGAATTCCTGCACAACCGGTTGCGGTCGGTTGGCGCCCAGCCAGAACTTTGATTGTACTTACTGGTTGCTAAATCTACCACAGCCAAATAAAAAATTAAAAGTGGATCTGGGCGGATTCGGACCGCCGATCCTCACCTTGTAAGGGTGATATCATAACCACTAGACCACAGATCCTTTAAAAAACTAGAAATCTCTAAATAATATAGAAACAAAAAAATATTTAAATACATAACACACTAATAATATTATAATATTTTAAAAAAGGAGTGAAATGATTAAGTATGGAAAAATTAAATATTAAGAAAACAATCGGTGCTTTTGTTATTACCGTTGCTGTTTTGTTATTGGTTCTTTCTATTGTTGATTTGTTTAACAGAGTAGATTATGTTTCAGAATACAAATTATGTACAGATATATCTTTAACAGACACTGAAATATCTACCTGTAAAGAAAATGCAACTAATGGCTTAGGCTTTAAAATTAGAGAAAATCAATTAGATCTTTCTATTTCACAATATATGATAATCTATTTAACTGCACTTATCAAGATATTAATATCAATTACATTATTAATAATTGGAGAAGCAGTATATAAGACAAAGACTGAAAAGAAAGAAATAGTTGCTATTAAAAAATCAATAAAGAAGAAGAAGAAATAATTTCTTCTTTATTTTCCTAATTCTTGATAGTTCATAAGATGTATTTGACTGTCTTTAACTCCTGTTGAGTTCTTAACAACCAAAATTCTTGCACCTTTTTCTTTTGCTAAATCTTTTATTGTGTCATTAAGGTCTGAATCAACAGCTATTGCAAATAGTTTATCAGAAGTAAAATCTCTTAATTTGTGTTCTAAATCACTTGCTGAACAACTACTTATTCTTCTAAATTTTTCATTTAAAAGTCTTGCTTCACTTTTGTCTTTAATGTCGTCTATAATCTTTGAAAGATTTTGTTTAATCTCGTCTGTTATCTTTGGAAGAACTATTGGTTTCTTCTTTGGTTCTTCTTTTGGTTTAATTTCTTCTTTCTTTTCTACTGGTTTTTCAATTTTAACTTCTGGTTCAGAAACTTTTTTTTCAACAATTTCTGCAATCTTTTTTTCAAGTTCTGCTTTTAAAGAATTATCTGATTTTGAAATTGTTGTTTTTGAAATTGTCTTTGATTCAAATATTGGTTTTTGGATTACCTTGTCTTTTTTATATTCTTGTAATGTATTTTGTTTTGTTTCAATAAGTCCGACTTCTTCTTTTACCATGTCTGTTATTGATTTTTCTTCTTGTCTATAGAATTGATTATCACTTCTGTGATTGTCAAATCGGTTGTGGTTGTCATGTCTATTGTGATTATCAAACCTATTGTTTCGGTCTCTTGAATTATTATCTCTTCTATTGTTTCGGTCTCTTGAATCTCTACTTACATCAACTCTTTCAATGTCAGGGATTTCTGAAAGCAAGTTATTAAAGAAATCATCAGAACCGGTTATGGGTTTTGCTTGTTGAGGAACAAATTTAGTTTGTGGTTTGTTTTCGAAAAATTTTGATGGATTTCTATTGTCATTAGCTGTTGTTGAAAATTTTGTTGCTTTAACAATTCCTGCTTGTTTTGTTAAGTTAGGATTGAAGCTTGGCTGCTTTATTTCTTGTGTTGATTGATTATTATTAGATGACGAAACATAACTTGATTTTATTCTTCTTCTTAAAGCTTGATTTATTTCTTTTTGTGTTAATTCTTCAACTTCTTTTCCATCTGGTGCTCTTGCAATGTAATCAACCTTAATTGATTTGATTAATTGTTGTTGTTGAATATCTCCGCCGTGATCTCCATCTAAAAAGATAGTCACTGTTTTATTTCTAGAAATATCATCTAAAGATCTTGGAATTCTTGCCCCACCAGTTGCAATAGCATTTGTAAAACCATATCTTAGAAGAGTTAAAACGTCTGCTCTTCCTTCAACAACAATTAATTCTTTACTTGAATCAACTGTTGGGCCTGCTGCTAATTTTTCAGGGCCATAAGAAATTATGTCTTTTGTTTTAAAAGTATCCATTATTTCTTCCATTAGCTCTTTAGTATCAGGTATCTCTTCTTGCATTAATCTACCAAGAAGTTCAATTGCTCTTTCTTTTATTTGTTGTCTCTTTAATCCTCTTGTGTCTTCTATTTGTTTAATCTTAAAAGATGCATCACAAGGCCCTACTTTTTCTATAGTCTCAATTGAAGCAGCAATAATTGCAGTTTCAACCATAGAGACACTACATGGAAGTTTTAAAACTCCTCTTACTTTATTTTGGTTTTGATTGTATTCTATTTCTATTCTTCCAATCTTTCCATTTTGTTGTAATTCTTTAATATCTAAGTTTGCTCCTAAAAGCCCTTCTGATTGTCCAAAAATAGCGCCTATAACATCTGGTCTTTCGACAAGCCCGTTAACTTCAAAATCAGCAACAATCATATATTTGATTGTTTCTATATATGTTTTTCCCATATAAATGTCACTCCTTTTTATTTATGACATTCAAAAATAGACTTTATAATCTTTTAATAAAGAAGACAAGTTTAAAGGAATTGAATCAATTTATTATTTGATTTTTCGCCTTTTATTATTTTAATATTATAACCTAAATCTTTAAATATTTCAACTATTTGCTTATTTGCTTTCCCAGCTATAGGTAAAGCCTTAATTTTTAACTTATAGCTCTTGTCATCAAGCTTTTGTAACTCTGTTTCCTTTGCATTACAAATAACATGCAAAGTCACTATTTGATCTTTTTGAAACATTTTAATTTCTTTAAACTTAAAATCTTTAATAAAAAATTTAATCTATTGTTTGAATAATAATTTTAATTTAATATATATATTAATAGACAAAAACATATATAAATAAGTCCCTTCTATATATAATATAGTATTTTAAAAGTGAAGAAAAGACCATGAAAAACAAACAGAAAGGCTCAAATGCTGAAAGAGAACTACTTTTTGCTCTTTTTAACAAGGGGTTTGCAGTATCTAGAGTAGCCGGATCTGGTTCTTCACAACTTCCTACCCCAGATATCCTCGGTTTTAGGGCTGGAAAGGCATTAGCCATTGAATGTAAGACCAAAAAAGGCGAATACTTAAACATTAGAGAAGAACAAGTTGAAGAACTTATACTTTGGGAGAAACTTAGTGGTCTAAAGGCTTACATTGCTTGGAGACTTGGTAAAGATCAATGGTATTTTATTGGGCTTTCAGGGCTTAAAAAAACAAAAAAAGCCTACTCTATAAAAAGGGCAGAAATTCAAGAAAAAGGCTTGATATTTGAGAAATTTATTTCTGAATTTGAAAGCAAATAATAGCTTTAAATACTCTTTCTTTCATAAATATATATTAATAAAATATATTTTAATTGTGAAAAAATATGGCATACTTAGAAATTGAAGACATCATCAACTCCCTTGACAGAGAAGCAAAAAAAGAAAAAAGTTTAAGAAATAGATGTCTTTATGAAACTGCCATAAAAGCACTAAACGAATTAAAAGAAAGAAAAATAAATAATAAATAATTATTTTATCCTTTTTCCTCTTACAGTCATTGCACCAATTAGTAGCCCTGTAATAAAATTGGTAATCATATCAGAAAGAGCATCAGATTTATGTTCCGCTTTTATTTTTTTTAAGAATTTCTGGATTACTATTTTCAAGCGCTTTTCTTACTGCAGTTTCTGCTTCAGGGAATGCATTTTTTAATTCTCTTGGAGTCAAAGACAATAAATATTTTGCATAATCTAGTTCTCCAACTCTATCTATTATTTTCTTTCCTAAAGTTGGATTGTATATTGCATTTTCTTCAATAAGTTTTACTCTTTCTAAAATTAAATTATTAATTTCTGCTTTTTCATTTCTTGGGATAATACTATTAATTTGGCTTAATCTTGTTTGATCAAAATAAACAGATTTAATTTTTTTACCATCATAGAAGAAAATTTGTCCTAATTTTGCTTTTTGATTATAAGAATTAACAGTTTCTCTTATTAAATTTGGATTCTTGGAATAATATTCTACTGCTCTTGATCCGATATCTACCCTTTGCTTATCTATTTGTGTAATTGCCGCTTTAGTACGAATTCTTTGACCAGTTGATCTCATTGGATTATTAACTTTGTCTGCTACCCCTATAGATAATGCACTAGACAATAATCCCACTGCAGCACCATTTATTATTCTTTTCTTAAGTGTTACTTTTTCTCTTACAATTTTTGGTTTTGGTCCTGGCATTTTAATCATCTCCATTAATTATTAATTTTATAAATAAACAGAAAACCGATATATATATATCCTTCGATGGTTGACTCAAGATGCGTCCAAGAATTAGTGATATTATTTAATTAACCATTTCCAGAGTGGAATAAATTTAATGACTTTATTGCTTATCTTTTCTTCTTTGTCTAAATCATTTGTTACTATTGTGCCTTCTTTTAATCCAAATTTATCGCAAGCATACAATAGTGATTTTAATTCTCTTTCTTTTGTTTTTTTATCTGTTAAATCGTAACAAACTTGTATTGCAGAAACTATTTTTGTCTTATCTTGAATTATAAAATCAACTTCCCAACTATTCTCTGCTTTATAAAAATAAATTTTGTGACCTCTTCTTAATAATTCAATAAATACTGTGTTTTCATATAGTTTGCCTAAATTTTCTGAAAACTTAAATGCTATTTGATTAATTAATCCAGTATCTATACAATATATCTTTTTTGCAACATTTTCTTGTTTTTTCAAAGAGGGGTCGTATTTATTTAACTCAAATAAAACATATGCATTTACTAAATAAGAAACATACTTCTTTGCCGTATGAGTGCTACCCATATTAAAATTATTTTTAAGTGAAGTATATGAAAATTCTTTAGAAAAATTAGTAATTAAAAATAATGCCAATTTCTTAAATGTATTTTCATCAGTTATTTTGTATCTATTAAGTATATCTTTATTTATAACATCATCATATATTGAACCCAATATGTCTGAATTATTATAAACTACAACTTCTGGAAAACCTCCATTTTTTATATATTCATTTAAATATCTTTTAATTTCTACTCTCCCCTCAGTAATTTTTGGGTTTTTTTCAAATTTATTATAGGCTAAATATTCTTCAAATGAGAATGGATAAATCTGTATATCAAAATGCCTTCCGGTTAAATAAGTAGATATTTCTTTACTTAATAATTCTGCATTAGATCCAGTTATAAAAAATCTATATCCTTCAGTATATAATCTATTTACAAATTTATCCCAATTGGGTTTTCCCTGTATTTCATCAAAAAAGAATATCTTTCTTTCTCCAAATTGTTCTAATAAGGTTTCATGTAATGTCTGGAAATCTGCTGTTTTAAAATCTTGTATTCTTTCATCAGAAAAATCAAAGTAATAATAATCGTTTTTATAAAATTTATTCATCCATTGTAAAAGAAATGTTGATTTCCCGGATCTTCTGTGTCCAGTAATAACAATATTTATCTTGTGATCAATAAAAGAAGTAATGTCGTCTAATTTTTTTCGTGGTAATCCTTCAGACAATTTCTTTAATCTATTATTTTGATCTAAAACAACCTGAGTTAAATATTCTTTATCCATATATAATACAGAACAAAAGGATTTAAAAATAGTGTGCATCTTCATTGCACAAATTTTGGTAATTTTGTGCATTTATATTGCACGACATTCCTGCGGATCTACAAAAGCTTATATTTTCCTGTAAATTGATCTATTTCTGTTTCTTTGATTGGACCAATGCCAAGACAAGTTATGTCTGGTTCTGATAGCTGAGTCTTTGCAGCATCCTTGATTAGAACACAGGGAAATTTGTTCTTTATTGATTGATATAATTCAAGAAGTTCTTTTTTAGAATCAATCTTTAAAACAACTTTTTTCTGACCTTCTTCAAGCCAATATTCTGTGGCTCTTGGATCTTTCTTAGAAGTAAGAATATAGGCTTCAACTGCTGCATGAGATACTTGCCCAGCAATCTTTCCTTTGCCTAATTTTAAATCATTTCTAAAAATAATAACTTGTTTATACATTTTTTTTCCTTATAAAAAATAAGTTAATAGAGAATTTTAATTTCTCTATTCAAATGTTTCTGAACTTTCAGAGCCTGCAACTGTTCCAAGATATGTTATTGTATATGAAACTTGTTGTTTACCCCACATAGATGTTACAATCTTTGGTTCTCCAATATAAAATATTGCATTATATTCGTAACCTCTGTGTTCATCTTTTACAGAAAAATGTCTATCGTATTCTATTTGTGCACCATTTGCTCTAGCTGCAAGTAATTTAAATACATAAATTCCGCCTTCTAATTCAAATTGTTCATCAATTGCTACTTCAACTGCTTTTTCTTCTTTTGAGTTTTTCTTTGGACTCTCCATGTCTACGACTTTCTTAAGTATATGAAATTTTGCTTTCATGACTTTTTTCACTCCTTTTTAATATTTAAAATATATTTATTCTTAATAACAATAAGACAAATAAGTTTAAAAATAGATTTCTTTATAATCTTCTGATTTTTATTGGTTTTTGTTTTAATTTTTGTATTTTTATTGCTTTTTCTGCGGTTTTTTTATGAGAATTATAAAATCTTTCATAGTCTTTCCCATATTTTCTTGATAAAACATTTAAAATTTCCAATTTAGCTTCTGCTGCTTTTTTTGGATCTTTTATTTTTGAAGACCATTTAAGAAGTTTATCTGTTCCAAATTTTTCTTCTAAATGTTTAATCATTTCTTCTCTAAATTCTGGATTTGAATATTTATCTGGATTTATCTTTCCACCCATTCTTAAAAAAGTATCAACGACTTTCTCAATTCCATATATTGAATCAACTCTATTCAAAAGTTCTTTTCTAAAATCTAAATAGTTTTGTAAGTAATCTGATTTTGAATAATCATTATATAAAGTATTTATTTCGCTTTTATATTTTTCAAAATTATAAACTTCGGTTAAAGACTTATCTAATATTTTACCTTCTTCATTAAACCTATAAGAATAAACAGTCATTGTCTCCGGATCTATAGCAAAAGATAAGAAGCCTTGATTATTGGAACTATTTATATTTACATGCCCAATTGGTGTTTTTATAAAAACTCTTTTTAATCTGCCATTTATTTTTACTTTAGTAGTGTATAATGTCCCAGATTCTAATGCTCTTATAAACCCAGAATATGTTTCTAAACATCCAGAAGTATGTTCAGTTTTAAAATTTAAGTGGTTTGGAAATAATCCTTTGTGTATATTATTTATCTCACTAATTAATTGATTCGCAGGTTTTTCTTGTTTTTTGAAATATCTTATTGTTTCTAATAATATAGATAATTGATTAGCATTAAATTCTTTAACAACGGGGTATATTTTTTTAGAATAATTCGGATGAATTGTTAGTAAATATTTTCTAATAGATTCTAATTCTGATTCTGATATCTCATATTCTCTATCTTTAAATAATATCTTTTGCCTTCTATCTTTTGTTTTAAGTGCAGTATAAATTAAATCAAATATTAAATCTTCTGATTCCATTGTTTTCACCAATCAATTTTAACTTGATCTGTTCTAAATTTTGGATTGATTTCTGTTTCTTGTAATTTCATTCCACCTTTCTTTTTATATGTGTAAAGATAGTGCTTTAATCCAAGATCTGCAATCAAAACTCCATTATCAAGACAAACAATTGCAGGAGGAATATAAAGTTTTACTTTATTTTGCTTTGCTAGTTTCTCAAGCATCTCTGTTAACGCCTTACTTGCTGCAACTCCGCCAATTACCATTATTTCTTTTTTCTTAGTATAAGATAATGCCCTGTCTGTTACTTCTAAAAGCATTGCATAAGCTGTATGCATAAAAGAATAAACTAAGTCTTCTTTTTTTTCAGTTGATATTTTTCTTCTTGCTGCTGTTTGTAACCCAGAGAAAGCAAGATCCATTCCTTTAACTGAATATGGAAGTTCTATATATTTTCTTTCTTTATTTTCCATATAAACCTTATCAAGAACTGGCCCGCCAGGAAAACCATAACCCATGTCTCTTGCAAAAGAATCAAATAGATTTCCAATTCCAATATCAAGTGTTTCTCCAAGTATCTTGTAGTAGCCATTGTCTTTAGCAATAATTTGTGTGTTTGCTCCAGAGGTATAAATCACTAATGGATCTTTACATTTTAAAATTGTTTTACCAATTTCAATATGAGAAACACAATGATTAACCCCTATTATTGGTTTTTTATATTTATCAGAAAGACAACGAGCAACAGTTGCAGAAACTGAAAGGCAAGGGGCTAGACCTGGGCCTTTAGAAAAAGCAACAACTGAAATGTCTTTCATTTTTAGTTTCGATACATTTAGTGCTTCTGTTAAAACTTCAATTGCACAATTATAATGATGAATAGAAACTTCATACGGTTTTAGTCCTTCTGCTTTGTCTTTAACAGTAAATTGTCTTTTACAATTTGCTAATATCTTGCCATTAGAATCAATTATTCCAACACCAAAAGTGTGTGCTGTGCTTTCGATTCCTAGGCATATTGTTTTAACCATAAATATATCTATGAAGATATATTTTTAATTGCTTTATTCCTAAGATATATATGGCAATAAAACTATATAATACTGCAACTAAAAAAAAAGAAACATTTAAGTCTGTTTTACCAAACACACTTAAGATTTATGTGTGTGGTGTTACTATTTATGACGATGTACATTTAGGGCATGCTTTCTCTTATGTTAATTATGATATACTTGTAAATTATTTTAAGCATTTTTTAGAATATGATATTCTTTATGTTAGAAACATAACAGACGTTGGACATTTAACAGATGATGGCTTAAGCGATTCCGGAGAAGACAAAATTGAGAAAAGAGCAACTGAAAGAAAAATGCATCCTATGGAACTTGTTTACAAATATTCTCATCGGATGTGGAAATATTTTGATGCTTTAAAAATGTCAAGACCAAACTTAGAACCAACAGCTTCTGCACATATTCCAGAAATGCAAGAATGGATTAAAAAAATGTTAAAAACTGGATTTGCATATGAAGTAAATGGAAATGTTTACTATGATATTTCTAAATTTAAAGACTACGGAAAATTCGCAAATAGAAATATTGAAGAACTTGAAAAAAATACAAGATTTGAAAATGACCCAAATAAAAAACACCACAGTGATTTTGCATTATGGATTAAAGCAGACCCAAAACACATACTTAAATGGCCATCTCCTTGGGGAGAAGGATATCCTGGCTGGCATCTAGAGTGTTCAGTAATGGGCACTAAATATCTTGGAGATAAATTTGATATCCATGGAGGAGGAATAGAGCATGTTTTTCCACATCATCAAAACGAGATTGCTCAAAATTATGGTTACTACCAACAAGACGTGATTAACTACTGGGTACACACCGCAATGCTTATGGTTGATGGTAAAAAGATGGGTAAATCTCTTGGTAACTTTATAACCATTGAAGATTTTTTAAAAAAACATTCTGCTGAAAGCTTAAGATATCTTTTTAGTACAGGACATTACAGGAAACCACAAAACTATACAGAAAAATCAATTGAAGATGCTGAGATAGCAATTGAAAGACTAAATAAATATATTAAGAGATTACAGGATTTAACAAATGAAAATGACACAAATAATGCAAAAGAAATAATTGACAACACTATTGAAAATTTTAAGAACGCAATGAATGATGATCTTAATACTCCTTCGGCTTGGGCAAGTATTTGGTTTTTAATTAAAGAAACTAATAAACTGATGGATAACAATCAACTCACAAAAGAAGAAGCAAATAAGATACTTGATTTTTTACAAAAAGTTAATCTTGTTTTTAAAGTATTTAATTTTGATCAAAGCACTCCAAAAGACAAAAATAAAATACAACGAGCAGAGATTGAAGAACAAATAAACAAAAGAAATCAATTGCGAAAAGAAAAGAAATGGGAAGACGCAGATAACATTAGATTAACATTAGAGAAGAAAGGAGTTATCTTAAGTGATTCCCCTACAGGAACCACTTGGCATTATGAGTAGTTCTATTTTTCTATTATAACTTCTTCTGTATTATTTTCTTTTATTATTATAAAATCGATTTTCTTATTTTTTAATTTTTTAAAATAAAACTGAGCAAGAGACTCCATTCCTTTATAGTCTTTTATTAATTCAAATATTTCTTTATCTCTTATCTTAGAATTAAAATCCTCTAGTTCTTTTCTTTCTTTATTTAGATCTATTCCTTTTACTCTGCCGTTAATCAGCTTTCCTTGAAAACCAAGACCAACAGTAAATTGAAGTGGGTGTTTTTTGTGACTTAATGTCAGATTGGAATAACAAATTGCTTTATTCATAATCTAAATATATAACAATAATTTTAAAAGATATAAAGATTAAAGAAAAGAAATATTTCTTTTCTTAAAGCCCCTAATTACGTTTCTTGGCCAAACACTTGACTGTACTTCGCCAATATGTGTTTTTTCTAAAAGAAACATACAAAGTCTTGATTGTCCAATTCCACCACCAATAGTTAATGGCAATTTATTTGAAATTATTCTTTTGTGATAGTCTAATTTCAATTTGTGCATTTCTTTTTTTTCTTCTAGTTGAAATAACAATGATTCTTTATTTACTCTTATCCCCATCGAAGATAACTCTAAAGATTTTTTACTAATGCTATCCCAAATTAAGATGTCTCCGTTTAATCCTGGTTTCCCTTTTTCTATTGTTGACCAATCATCATAGTCTGTTGCTCTTATGTCGTGTGGTTTACCATCAATAAGATCTCTACCTATTCCAATAATAAACACAGCTTTATATTTTTCAGTAATTTTATCTTCTCTTTCTTTTGGTGTTAATTTTGGATAAAGTGCTTGTAAATCTTCAGAATGTATAAACTGAATTTCTTTTGGAAGAGCTTGTTTTAAATTTGGATATTTCTTATTTAGCTCTTTTTTTGTTTTATAGATTGAAGAATATATTTGTTTAACTATTTTTTTTAAGAACTTAATATTTCTTTGTTCTTTTGTTATTACTTTTTCCCAATCCCACTGATCAACATAAACACTATGGGTTGAATCAACATCTTCGTCTTTTCTTATAGCGTCCATATCAGTGTACAATCCTTTACCTATTGGAAACTTAAAATCTCCAAGTATTACTCTTTTCCATTTTGCAAGAGAATGCACAATCTCTATGTCTTCTTTTAAGAATTTTACTTTAAAAGACACTGGTGTTTGAGTTCCTGCTAAATCATCTAATAATCCTTTATTAGAAACTAAGAATTTAGGTGCGCTTACTCGCAAAAGATTTAATTTTTTTGATAAATTTTTTTCAAAATCAGTTTTTATAAATTTAATAGCTTCCTGTGTTTCAAAGAAATCTAATTTTGATTTATATGTTGGGTTGATACTTTCTCATAAGTTATTCATCTCCTTTTTTTATATGCGCCCCAGGTAGGATTTGAACCTACGACCTATCGATTAACAGTCGATTGCTCCAACCACTGAGCTACTGAGGCACAGCCTGTTTCGCTAGGCTGGCGCGCAATGTATTTCGTGCTTATGCACGATTATCGCCGCGAGCCAATTATATTTTTATCTAAGGTTTGAAACGAACCATTGTTCTTGGGAATGGTATTGTATCTTTGATGTTGTCTACTCCTGTGATATAAGCGATTAAACGCTCAACACCCATACCAAAACCTGCATGTGGAACCGAACCATATCTTCTGGTGTCTAGATAAAACTCATATTGTTTTGGATCTTCTCCATCATCTTTTAATCTTTGTTTTATCTTCTCTAAATCTGGTTCTCTTTCACTTGCACCTATAATTTCTCCATAACCTTCTGGACCTATACAATCAAAGCCAAGAACTACTTTAGGGTCTTTTGGATCTTCTTTCATGTAAAAGGCTTTAACAACTTTTGGATATCTTGTAACAATTGTAAAAGTGTCGTGTAGTTTACTTAACTTATCTTCTTCAATTGTTCTTAAATCTTTTCCCCATTCAACTTCCATATCTGCTTTTTCTTTTAAAAGTTTTAAAACTTCTGTGTATGTCATTCTAATGAAAGGTTTAGAGATTGCTGTTTCTAAAAGTTTTGTGTCTCTTTTTAAGATTTCTAAATCTTCTTTGTGTTTTGAAAGAACTGTTTTAATAACATGCTTGATTAAGCCTTCACCATAATCTTGCAATTGCTCAAAATCAATCCAAGCTCCTTCCATCTCTGCATGCCAATATTCTGTAAGGTGTCTTGATGTCTTACTTTTCTCTGCTCTAAAAGATGGAGCGATTGTGTAAATCTTTCCTAATGAAAATATTGCTGGTTCAGCATATAGTTGCCAAGTCTGTGCTAAGAAAACTCCTTTTTCTTCAAAGTAGTCTACTTTGAAAAGACTTGAACCTCCTTCACATTGAACAGATTGAAGTATTGGTGATTGATATTCATAAAAACCTTCTTTACGGAAATATTCATGAATTGCACCAATAACTGTTGATCTTATTTTTAATATTGCAGTCATCTTTCTACTTCTAAGCCACAAATGTCTAACATCTAAAAGAAACTCCTCTGAGAAATCTTTAGAGATTGGATAGTTCTCTGATTTTCCTACTAATTCTAAAGAATCAATGTCTATTTCATAGCCTTGAGGAGATCTTTCTTCTTTTCTTAATTTTCCATGAACAATTATTGAGGATTCTATTCCTAATGTCTTTGTTATTGCAAATTCCTCTGCTTTAAGTTTCTCTTTTGAAGCTACAAGTTGTATGATTCCAGTTTCGTCTCTGATTGTTATAAAAATATTATCTTTTTGATCTCTAATTCTATATACCCATCCTCGAATAGATATGTCTCCTTCCTTTTTATCTAAAACTTCTTTAACACTTAAATATTTTTTTTCCATAATTTTAATTTCACTTCCATTTTAATTATTAATACTTATAAACAAATATATTAAAAACAAAACACTTATGTCAAAGAACTTTGACTATAAGTTCCTATGCAGATAAATAAAGTAGCGGCCTACTGGCCATTAAAGTTATTGATAACTATACAAAACTTTGATTTAAAATCAGAATCCTCTAAAACTATTTTGTATATCATAAATAATTTAATGAAAGAAAAAGTTTATAAAAGAGAATGAAATTCTCTTTTAGTTATATATATTTTAGAAAGAAAAGTAAACTTCTCTTTCTATTAGCTTTTGTTTTGCTTCTGTTGTTTGATTGAATGCTTCAATAACAATCTTTGTTGAAGTCGCTTGCTCAATTGCTTGCTTATTTGTTTCAATGAATGCTTTATCTGAACAAGCGATATTTAAAGTCACTACTTGACTTGGTGTAAGGTTATTTTTCTTTCTCTCTGCTTGTATTGCTCTTGTTAGTTCACTTAGTTCCCATTCGTCTTCTAAACCTTTTGGAATATCTAAGTCAAGATAGATACTTAAAGTATCAGAAACTTCTCCTACTTCAAAGTTTCCTTTTGGAACTTCTTCTTGAAGAAGAACTACTTTTACATTTGCCATGTTACTTACAATTTCTTTAATTCCTTCAAGCTTGTTTGCATCTTTTGTTACAACAACAAGACTTGGAAGAACCCATCTTAATCTTTTCTTCGCTCTTTCTCTTGCTGATAATGCTTCTTGAACTATTGAAAGAGCAATCTCAAAATTATCTTCTAATTCTTTGTTGATTAGCTTTTGGTTTGCCACTGGAAGCTCTTCTAAGTGTATTGTTTCTTTTCTGTCTTTAAACTTTAAGAAAAGATGTTCTGTTAAGTGCGGTGCTGCAGGGCTTAAAAGCAACAATAATCCTGAAAAGATGTGGCTTAAAACATTGTTCTTTGTTTCTCTTTTCTTTATTAGCTTTAGATAGGTTCTACTAAAATCCTCTAAGATAAACTTCTCCAAGTCAAGAGTTGCTTTTGAAAAATTACATCCTTGATAGTTCTTATGGAAATTATCAACTAAAGAATTATATTTAGAAAGAATCCATTTGTCTTCTATTTCTAAAGTGTCTTTTTCTATTGATGGATAAAACTTTGTTTGTTCATCTATTAATACCATTAATGAATAAATATTTTCTAGAAGATTAAATACTCTTTTGATATCCACAAACTTCTTTTCATCAATTACTACGTCCATTCCATTATATTCTCTTGCAAAATAATATCTGTAGTAATCAATTGCAGTTTCAGAAAATCTTTCAAGAAGTGGTCTGTCGTTACCTAAAGATTTTGAAAGCTTTCTTTTATCAACTGCAAGAACCATTCCGTGAAGTGCAATAAATTTATATGGTGCCTTGTCAAAACAAATTGCTGAGCAAATCATCTGAGAATTCCACCACCCTCTTATCTGGTCTGAACCTTCAAGATTAATGTCTGGTGGCCAAAACTGATTAAAAAGTTCTTGCTTTTTTGGATACCCTAGACTTGCAAAAGAAGCAATTCCTGAATCAAACCAAACATCAAAGATTTCTGGTATTCTTTTTTTTGTTCCACCACATTTACAAGTAAAGGCAACATTGTCAATTCCAGGTTTGTGAAGATCCATTGAAACATCTACACTTGGTGCTTTAATTTTCAATTCCTCTAAAGAACCAAAAACTTCAATCTCTTTACATTTATCACATTGCCAGATTGGTATTGGTATTCCCCAATATCTTGCTCTTGAGATTGGCCAATCAGAGATTGAATCAAGCCAATTATCAAATCTTTCTTTTGCCCATTCTGGATACCAAGTTACTTGTTCTTTATTTAATTCCTTTAATCTCTCTCTCATACTTTCAATTCTTAAAAACCATTGTGGTAGAGCAACTTGTAAAAGAGGAGAAGAACATCTCCAACATGTTGGATATGCATGAGTTATTGCTCTTTTTCCTAAAATTGCATTTTTGCTTTCAAGATATTCAATAATTTCAGGATCTAGTTGTTTTACTTTTCTTCCTTGAAATACTTTTATTGTGTTATCATAAACTCCAACAACTGTTACTGGACAATATGCAGGAAATCCGTTTTCTTTACCAACAGTATAATCTTCTCTTCCATGTCCTGGTGCACAATGAACAAGTCCTGTTCCTTCTTCAAGATGAACAAAACGAGCAGAAAGAATTACTTTATAACAATCTTTTTTTAATTCTTCTAATTTTTCAACCCATTCTCCTAACACTGGTTCATATTTTTTGCCAGCTAATTCCTCACCAGAATAAGTATTTCCTAAAATATAATCGTCTTCCCATCTTAGTTCTTTAACTATCTTATTTACAAGTTCTTCAGCAACAATGTATTTTTCTTCATTATGTATTAATTCAATATAAGTATAATTTGGATGAACCATAATTCCTAAATTTGCTGGAAGAGTCCAAGGCGTTGTTGTCCAAATTACAAAATAAGTGTTCTCGCTATCAACTAATTTCATTTTAACATAAACAGAAGTATCTGTTAAGTCTTTATGTTCAATCTCGTTAAAAGAAACAGAGGTTTCACAAGATGGACATACATGCACTGGATATTTATCGTGATATAAAAGTCCTTTATCAACTGCTTTTTTAAAAACCCACCAACCTGTCTCCATATATGACTTATCGAGTGTTCTATATGGATTTTTCCAATCCATCCACTGTCCAAGCTCATAGATATCTTTAGACATGTCTGCAATATGTTCTGTTGCAAAATTATAACATTCTTTAGTAAATCTATCTATGCCAAATTTTTCGATATCTTCTTTTGATTTTAAATCATATTTCTTTTGAACCTTTGCTTCAATTGGAACACCATGAGTATCAAAACCAGGAATATCCAAAACATTATAGCCAGACATTCTTCTATATCTTATTATTAAGTCTTTAAGAATCCGGTTCATTGCTGTACCTAAATGAAGATGGCCTGAAGCATATGGCGGTCCATCAATAAAATAGTAATTTTTAGTTGATTTTTTTGTCCTAACTTTTTGTGGGATATTATTTTTTTCCCAGTATTCTTTTATTTCTTTTTCAGTTTTGTTACTAAATTGTTCTGGCATAGTTATTCTTATTTTTAATTTTAAAATCCTTTACTTTAAATAAGCCGAATTAATATATATTAAGAGTAAGAAAAAGTATAAAAACTATTTTATTTTTAGCTTTTATCAAAAAGTCTATTTATAAACGAAATTATTTTATTTTCTGAATCCTTTTCTTTAAACTTAACATTATTTTGTTTAAATAATTCCATTAAATCTTCAACTGTTTCTAAACTATAATTTTGATATAACAAAAAAGATTGAATATCTTCTTTTTTATATTTCGCTGCTTGTGGCAGAATTAGATTATATAAAAAATAAACATCTTTTGAAAATTTAAAGCCTTTTTCTGCTTTTATTTGATTTGTAATCTTTGGTTTTTCAAAATATTTTTCTGTGTTTTCATTTCCTATTATTGGTTTTTCTGATTTTAAAGATTTAAGATTTTGCTCTATTTCTTTTTGTCTATCTTCTACTTTAGAAAGATTCTCTTTAATTGAATTTATTTCTTGATTTACTTCTTTTAATTTCATAAATTCTTCATAAATTTTTGAAACAAATACCTTTTCTAATGCACTGCCTTTTTTTTCAGGAAGTTTTGCAAGAGTATTAATTTGATCATCTGTTATCTGCATCATTATTTCTTCTGCTGCTTTTTTGGAAAAGCCTTGATTTGTTATAATTGTTATTATTTTATCTTTTGGAACTTTTATCTTCAATAAATATCTTATAGCTGTCTTTATGCTTTCCACAGACATTTTTTGTTTAGTCTCTAATATTTCTTTTTTTTTAATTGTTTTTTCTTTGACTTTTTTTTGTTTTAAATTAAGTATCTTAAGATAAAAATTATCTGGTAATCTCATCACTAATAATCCTTCAATATAGAACAAAACAAAAATAATAATATTAATCAAAATTGGCACATAAATTGGATATCTTAAAAAACTAAAATAGTCTACAAAAAATATTAAGAATACATTCATTATTGAAAACATTAAACCAAATAACCAATATGTCCATTTTACTTTTATTAATTTTTTAGTAATTTCTATTAGTTTATATGTTTCTTCAGAATTAATACCAACATATTCGTTAAGCATTTTAATTGATTCTTCAGAATAATTTTGAGAAATAACAAAAGACATTGTATTTTTTAATTTTTTAACAACCTCGTGTATCTTTTGTTTTTCTTCTTCTTGTCTTGCAATTTCTAATAGTTCTTTTGAATTTTTATTATTAAGCAAATAGAAATAAATCCCAGAAATATGAGCTAATATTTCTCCTACAATATAAAATAAAAATATTACGATTAAAGAAATAGCTAATGTTACCCATGTTGGATTGCTTGAAAATTTTTGTAATAAAAAATAAATTGCTATAGAAAACAATAATCCGAATATCCAAAAAAACATTTTTCTTATTTGTGGAGTAATCATATATCTAAATAACACAAATATATTTTTAAAGAGATTTAAAATCTGTCAAAGGTGGGAGAAGCAGGATTCGAACCTGCGACCTTTGGTGTATAAGACCACTGCTCTAGACCAGGCTGAGCTATACTCCCTTTTTTAAAACGAAATTGTTTTGGTCTAATAAATAATATAACTTCAGAAATATATTTAAAGGTTATATAATTATTGTCCTGATGATCTAAAATTATTCAATTCCACTTCAATGGATTTAGACACTTCTTCAAATTCTCCAAATCTTCCGATATTTAATCTTAAGGATTTTTGGAACTCTGAAGAAAATAGATTTTTGAACAAATAGGTTTTGCCCATTTCAACTCTATTGATTGCTTCATCCCAAAGTGTTAAGTAGATTGTTCCTGTCTCATCACCAATTAGGATTTCACAAACCTTGTGTCTTGTTTCATCAAGTTTAGAGATTACTTCTCTAATGTTGGTTTTATCAATAACCTTAGCTATCAAGTCAATTTTTTTTTGAAAATTTTTTATGTTTGATATTTTTTCTATCATTCATTTACACTTTTGCTAGGTTTTTATTATATATTTAGGTTAAGAAGTTATTTAAAAACCTTGCGATTTTATTAAAAAAAGAAAAAAGAAGAAAGATATTTACATATCTCCCATATCCATGCCACCTGGCATTCCCATTGGCATTCCTTTTGGCTTATTTGCTTGCCCTGCAATAATGTCATCTATTCTTAGAATCATTTCTGCAACTTCAGTTGATGATGTTACTGCTTGTGTCTTAACAGATATTGGTTCAATTATTTTCTTTTTCTTCATATCTGCTATTGTTCCGTTAACCACATCTACTCCAAATCCTTTATTGACAGGATCTTGATGTTTGCTTCGCAAAGATACAATTGTGTCGATTGCATCTAGACCTGCACTTTCTGCAAGAGTCTTTGGTATGATTTCTAAGACTTCAGCAAATGCTTCAATTGCAAGCTGTTCTCTTCCACCTACGCCTTTTGCAAAGTTTTTAAGTCTTAAAGCAACTTCAATTTCTGAAGAACCGCCAGCGGCAACAAACTTTCCTGATTTTATGGTAGAAATTACTGCACCAATTGCATCAGTTAAAGTTCTGTCTGTTTCAGCTAAAACTTGCTCAGAAGTTCCTCTAAGAAGTATTGTTACATATCCTGGATTTGGACAGCCTTCAATAAACAACATGTCGTCTCCTGCTATCTTTTTAGAATATACAAGTTCTGCTGTTCCTAAGTCTTTAGTTGTAACATTCTTTAATCTGTTTACAATCTTTGCACCAGTAGCTTTTGCAAGTCTTTCAATGTCTGTCTGTCTTACTCTTCTTATTGCAGTTATTCCTGCTTTTGCTAAATAATGCTGAGCAAGATCATCTATACCTTTTTGACAAAGAACAAGAGTTGCTCCAGTTGCTTGAATTCTGTCAACCATTGTCTTTAATGTTTGCTCTTCTTGGTCAATAAATGCTTGAAGTTGATCAGGAGAAGTTATTTGAATCTTTGCTTCTGTCTCTGGTTCTTTAACTTCTAAGGCTGAACTAACAAGAAGTATTTTTGCATTCTTAATGTTTTTTGGCATCTCTGAATGAACAATCTCTTTATCAAGAACAATTCCATCAATTAATTTTGTTTCTGAAAGATTACCACCTATCTTTTGTTCAATCTTTATTTGTTCTCTTTCAATTTCTTTATTTGATTTTGAAATCTTTAGTATTCCATCAACCACAATCCCTGAAAGAATAGAACTATTTTCTGCTGCTTTTCCTGTCATTGATGTTTTCGCAATATCTAAAAGTAATTGCTTATCTTCAATTGTTACTTTTTCAGAAATTTCATTAAAATATTCTACTGCTTTTTCTGAAGCCATTTTATATCCTTTAATAATTATTGAAGGATGTATGTTCTCATCTAAAAGATTTTCAGCCTTTGAGACAAGACCGCCAGCAATAACAACAGCGCTTGTTGTTCCATCTCCTACTTCGTCATCTTGGTTTTTTGCAAGTTCAACAAGCATCTTACCAATTGGGTGTTCAATTGCCATTTCTTTTAATATTGTTGCACCGTCGTTACTTATTGTTACTGTTCCCATCTCATCAACAAGCATCTTGTCCATTCCTCTTGGGCCAAGTGTTGATTTGACTGCATTACTTACTGCTTTTGCTACCATTATGTTCATTCTTTGAGCGTCCTTTCCTCTCTCTCTTTTTGAACCTTCTGGTAAAAATACAGTATTTTGACTTTGATTATTACTCATTCTTATTCACCTCTATTTGTGAAATTTTCTTTCAACATCGTCAATTAAAATATCACATTCTGCTTTTATCTTTTCTAAATTTTTAATAATTCTTATTTTTTCTAATTCAATTGTTTGAATATTTTCAAAAGTTTCAACTGCTTGTTTAAACATTCCATAATCTACATAGCTATATTCATAACCGTTCATTTTCTTACAAATTATTTCAACTAATCTGCCTAAAAAAAGATTCATTTCTTTCTTAACAATTCCTTTGATTTGTTTGTGCTTATCTAGGTTCTTTCTCATTAATCTAACAACTGTTGCATTTGGAAATGGTAATTTACTATCATCAAGTTCTATTCCTTCATCCTCAACAGCATCTAGAATTTCTTCTTCAACATTCTCTACTTCTTGATTTTTTATATCGTCTGCACTCATTTTTTTCTCCTCTTTTTTTAGTTGTAAAAATAGTATTAATCTATATTATATTTAAGTATAGAAGCCTTTAAATATGTATTTTTTAATGGTTTTTTCTTCTAAAAAATATTATCCAAAAGTTAAAAGAAACAAGTAATAAAGCTAATTGAAATACATAATTTTCTGGTTTAAAAACAGGGATTGCAAGTATTCCAAAAACCGCAGACACAAAAAACAAACCCCAAGAAAGCAAATTCTCATCTTTTGGTTTGTGCCATAAATGTACAATTGTTGGAATTGAGGCAATTATTTGTGTTAAAGAAAGAATAATTAAAGCTATTAACGGATTATTAAAGAATAACCACAGAATCATTCCTAAAACAGACAAAACTAAACAAATAATATCTATTTTTGTCCAGCCTTTTGTTCCATATCTAAATGCTAAGAACGCAATAAAAACAGAACCAATAGTTGCTGCAAGAGAAATATGAAAATTAGATACTTTTTGTAAAAATAAAGTAATTAATATCAAAATATCTGTTATAGCCCAGATTAGCCAACTCACTTTCTGTGGTTTTGTTTCTTTCGAAAATATAGAACGAATATAAAAAAAATATGAGAAAAAAAATAAAACTGCTGAAATTATAGAAAATAATTGCAACATTTTTTTTTATCAGTTTAAAAATAGAAAGAAAAAGAAGAAACTATTCTTCGTCTTCTTCATCAAAATCTTCAAAGTCTTCGTCTGACTCTTCACTATCTTCGTCAAAGTCATCATCTTCTTCATCAAAGTCTTCAAAGTCTTCTTCTTCGTCGCTTTCGCATCTATAAATTTGTCCTGCGCAATCGTTGTTTATTACATACATCTTTTATTTCACCTTTTTTGTTTTTAAAAAATGCCTATTTAGTCTTCACTAAAATCGTGATCACTATCAAATTCTTCTTCATCTTCTGTATCGAAATCTTCTGGAGTATATTCCATTTCTATGTCTTCTTTTTCTTCATTTAAGACTTCGTCTCCATCATAATCAAATTCATTAAGATCATAATCTGATTCTATGTCTTCTTTTTTTGTTGCCATATCTAAATACCTTCTTAAAAATTCATATAAAAAAAGTCTTATATTAAAAATTTATGGTGCCATTAGGTTTATATATCTTATCTTTATGGCTCTATTTTTAAATACTTTTAATAAATATTTTTCTATGACAAGTGTATATTTACCTGAAGATTTTAAAAAAAAATACGAAAAATTACTTGATAAAGAATCTGCAGATTTTTTTGAAAGCTGTAAGACAAGACTTACAAAATCATTAATAATCAACACTTTAAAAACAAAAGACATTTCTTTTCTTAAAAATCAAGAAATTGATTTTGAAAAAGTAAAATATATAGATAATGCTTATTTTATTAAATCAGAAGTAAGTGGCCTTGGTAACACAATTGAACAAAACGTTGGTTTATTCCAAATGCAAGAAGTTTCATCAATGCTTCCTGCTTTTGTTCTTAACCCTAATGAAACCGATATTGTCTTAGATCTTACTGCTGCTCCTGGAAATAAAACTGCAATATTAGCACAAATTATGAATAATAGAGGTTTAATTGTTGCTAACGATGTAGACAAAACAAGATTAAAGACCCTTTTATTTACTTTAAAAAAACAAGGGGTAACAAACACCATTGTCACAAACCAAAACGGAATTACTTTTAATTCAAATTTCCTTTTTGATAAAATACTTTTAGATGCGCCTTGTTCTTGCGAAGGAATGATTAGAAAAAAACCAGATGCTTTAAAAGAATGGTCAAATTCACACGTTCAATCTAAATCGGATTTACAAAAAAAACTAATAATTAATGCTATTAGACTACTTAAAAAAAATGGAATACTTGTCTATTCTACATGTACTTTATCTCCTGAAGAAAACGAAGAAGTAATTGATTTTCTTTTAAAAAAATACAAATGCACTGTAGAAGAAATCAACATTCCTGGATTAATTTGTGATAAAGGATTAACAGAATATAATGGTCTAAAATATAATCCAGAGATTAAGAAAGCAATAAGAATCTGGCCACATAAAAATAACATAGAAGGATTTTTTATTTGTAAAATTAAAAAAGAAGAATAATTATGACTAAACTATTAGACCTTAAAACAAAAACAAAAATAATTAATTATTTAAATTCTAGATTTGGAATTGATAAATCTTTTCTTGAGAATTACATGTATATAATAAAAGGAAACTCTGTGTCAGTAGTTATTAGCGACAAAAAAGAAATAATTCAAAAAATGATTAATAGTAATTTTGTTAAAAATATAGGCATAGAAATATTCTCAAACTATAAAGATTATGTACCCTCCTCTCTTGGTTTTGGAATATTTAAAAATTCACAAATTCTAAATAATTTCGTTAATTTAGATAGAACTCAGGCGAATAATTATTTTAAGGGTAAAGAAATAAATACAAATGATATTAAAACAAAAAATCTTTTGTCTTCTGGTTATGTTGTTTGTATATATAACAATCAAATAATTGGAACTGCAAAATATATAAAAGAAGAAACAAAAATTTTACCGAATCTTTCTTTTGTTAATGAAAAAATAAAATAAATTATATTTTTCTATTTATATATTCTTTTACTTTTCTAAAAACTATATCATGTTCCTTATCTATCATTATTTGATGTCCTGATTCTTCAAGTATAAATAATTCTATGTTATTTGAAGAAACAGAATTTAATATTTCTTTAGAATTACTAATAGGTATCAGATAGTCTTTTTTACTATGAATTATTAAAATATCTGAATTTACTTTAGATGCTTGTGTTTTAACATATTTTACAAGTTTAAATATTTCTTGTATAGCATTATATGAAATTTGATTATATGTGTCTACAAAACCTTTCATGTCCTCATTTTCTATATTAAAGTCTTTAATTACTTTCTTATAAATATTATTTATTACTAATTTCATCTTTGCAGGGGTTGCTTTATCTGCATGTGGTTCTTTCTTGGAGATTTCTTTAATTTCATTAAGTATCATAGACAAACTAAGGTTGGTTTTTTTCCAATCTGCTAAAATTATCTTTGCAAAATCAGCATCTAAGAAATTAATAGGAGAAGACAAAGTAATCAATTTATAAGGTGCCTTCTTTGTTGAAAGATATAAACAAATTGTTCCGCCCATTGAAAAACCTAAAAGAACAACCTTTGAGTATTCTTCTAAAAGTCTAGTATATATTTTTTCTGAAAATTTTAACCAATCCGTATATTTTTGTTTGTCAAAATCTTCTATATTTGTTTTGTGTCCTGGAAGAATTGGTGCATAAATATCAAAATCAGTTTTTAAATATTCAGCAAGGGGTTGAAGTTCTACTGGAGAAGCCGCAAAACCATGTATCATTAACACAGCAATTTCTTTATTTTCTTTGCCTTTAAGATAATAGCCTTTATTAAGATAATCTTCTATTGCTTGAGACATAATTAAATCACACAAATATTATAGAAAAAAGAATTTAAAAACAAATGGGAGAGGCAGGATTCGAACCTGCGGCCTCCCGATTATCAGTCGGGTGCTCCAACCAGGCTAAGCTACACTCCCATTATATATATCTTTTTTTAAGAAAACTATTTAAAGAGATAGTCCGTAAGAGATTCGAACTCTTGTCGCAAGGTTCAAAGCCTTGCATGCTTGGCCACTACACTAACGGACTAAAAAGTTTGCTTAAAGGATATATATTTATAGAACAGTTATTTTTATAAATAGAATTAAATTTTAAAAAATAAAGAAAATAGAAAGTAAAGTTAGTTTACTTCTATTATTTCTGAGGTTTCATTAGAATCAAGAATTAAATCATCTTCATTTAATGAATCCAAATCTGTTTGAAGTTCTGGATTTATTGCAGTGGTGTCATCTGTATTTTCTTCAGTAGATTTACTTCCTGTAAATACAAATATTCCTACAATAACCAAAGCTAAAATTATAATTCCGCCAATTATTAATGTTTTTTTATCCATTTAGTTATTCACCTCTGTTTTTGTATTCTTCTCTTTTGGTTGGATGTTCCTACTTTCTGTTATTATTTCTTTTTTTAATGATTTGTAATCTTCAACTAGAACATCAAATTCTTCTTTTGTTGCATTTTCAGTTAATGCTGAAACTTTTGTTGATAATTCTAAAATACTTGATTTATAGGTTTCATAATTTTTTGAATCAACATAGTGTTTTTCTAAGATTTCACTTAATTTTGAAATACTTTTAGATAATGAGATTACTCTTCCATCAATTATTGCTTTCTCATCAATTTCTCTTGCATCTGTCATAATTTGTTTTAATTCTTCAGCTGTGGTTGCAGTATTTAATTTATCTAATACTTGTGTCAAAGATGCAATTCTGTTATTTAAATCTGAAATTATTTTCTTTTTATTTTCTTCTGAAATAGTTTCTGTTGTTTCTATATCAGTTATTTTTTCTTCTAATTTTGTAATTCTGGATTTAATTACTGCTGCTGTATGCTCTAAAACTTTATCAAAATTGGTCTCTAATAATTCTTTCTTTTTTTCAGCATTAGCAGATTTCATTTCTCCAGTAAATTCTCTCATTGATTCTCTTAGAGATTTGATTTCATTATCTTTCTTTTGAATCTCTAATTTTAATCTTTGTATCTCTTGTTTTAATATTTCTGTTTCTGAAACAGGTTTAGTTGAAACTTCTGTTGTTCCTTCTACTGAGCTAATTCCACAGCCAGCATTCATTTTTTTTATTGCATAATCTAATGCTATTCTTAATTTATATAATGTATCAGGATCTGTTTCTGTTAACAAGCTTTTTTTATATTTTTCAATTTCTTGTAACAATCCTTCGTCTGGTTTACATCTATCTACTTGAGTAACTACTCTTGCTGTTTGTTTACATGCCTTTTCAATACTATTTATTTTTTCAGAAACTTGTCCATATTCTTCTTTTACTTGTCTGTGTTTTAAAATAAACTCTTCTTTATTTGCATTATCTTCAGATGTAAAATTTGTTTGTAATTCCATTAGTCTTTTCTCTAATTCTTTTCTTTGTTCTAATAATTCCTTAGGAACAATACATTCTTCTTTTATTACACTAGCAGGATTACCTGGATAACAACTTCTTATAATTTCTTGTCTTTGTGCTTGTAATTCTTTTACTGAAATTTCATCTGCTTTGTATTTTTCTCTTAATTCTTTTATTTTTAATATTTCTGCTTTAATTTTTACTTGTTTTTCATTTAACAAAATTCTTTGTTCTTTACAGTTAATTGAATCTGTTTCTGGTAATTCTATAATTTCTAAATCTAATTCATTTACATTTATATTCTCAATTGGCATAATTGCACTAGCAACTTGCGGAGTTTCAGAAATACTTGTATTTTGTTTAACCCACCTTTCTGTCATATTTGCTACCGCAATATTTGCTGTCATTCCTGATGTACCTGCTTGAGAACTTACTGTTGAATTAATTGAATCTGTCATTTTTGTAGAAATTTTCTCTGAAATACACTTTTTATATTCTGTTAGTGCTTTAAGATATTCTTCTTTTGCAGATTGATAAGCAGGCAATAATAATTTTAATTCTTCTTTATATGCTTTGTCTTTTTCAACAATTTGTGCATTAATTGCTTGCACTTGTGTTTGACATTCTTTTTTATCCTCTGTTGTTGTTTCCACAACCGTTGTTGTAGGATTTACTATTACTACATCACTTACTTGCCCAATTCCTGTTGTACTATCTGAATATTGAGGGCAAGGAGCAAATTCACAGTTTAATTCTGGCACTCTTGGCACTGTCATACCACTAGGACAAGTCATTACGTCCATTGTACAAACTGTTGAATTATTTCCGCTAGCTGTTGTATCTTGAGTTAATTCTTCAGAATTAACTATTCCAAATATATTTAAACAAAAAATCGCTAATATACCTAATATTATTACTTTTTTCATTTTTCCACCTCAATTTTAATATAAATATATTATATTTTGTTATAAAAACAAATAAAAGAGTATGCTATGCACTAAGATTTTACAAACCTTATAAATTCTTTATAAAATACTATAAATTTAGGATAAAAAATCAGATTTGGAATAATTTTACTTGGATAATCAATATTACCAAAGCTATTTAGAAATTCTTCTATTCCTGCTTCTTTTAATTTTTTTAAAAGCTCGTCGAATTCATAATTTGTTTTATTATAGATGTAGTTGTGGATTTTATAATGAAGATTTAAATCATAAATATATTTTTTTAAATTTTTATTATAATTGTTTACATTTTGAAATTTTTTAAATCTATCAGTAATCGTTTGAGCTGCAATTTCTGCACTCTTTAAACCAAAAACTAATCCTCCACCACTTGTTGCTTTAACAAAACAAGCTGCATCTCCAATCAACAATCTATTTTTGTAAAAATAGGTATCTAATGGTTTAGAGATTGGAATAATTCCAGAACAATTAAATTTAATATTTGATAATTTTAATTCTTGCTTAAATATAAATTGATTAAGTGCTTCTTTTGGATTATAACCAAAAGTTGTTCCAATTCCAATTCGTGCAGTTGTTGTATCTTCTGGAATAATCCAAGCAAAGAAATTTTTAGCATAGTCCCCAAAATAAACACTAACCATATCTTTTTTGAAATTTCCTGTTGCAGTTATTTGATAGGTATTTATGAAAGCGTCATTATTATTTTTTTGAGAAAAACTATTTCTTACTATTGAATTTGGACCATCAGCACCTATTAAATAATTATAATCTATATTAATTAATCTGTTTTCATCAATAATATTTACCTTTATTGAATCTTCATCTATTGCAACAACTTGATAACCACATAAGATTTCTACACCGCTGTTTTTTGCTAGTTTTTCTATCTCTTTATCTAATTCTCCTCGGTTTATTACAATTGTTTGATATTGCTTTGTTCTAACTTCTAAATTTGTTCCATTTGGACCAAAGATATTTGCGCCTCTTATTCTATTAATTGTTAATTTTTCTAAATCTATGAATGGTGCTAACTTTAATTCATTTATTCCTTTAATAGAAACATGACCACTACAACAAGAAGAATATATTTCTTTTTTAGATTCAATTAATGTTACAAGTATACTGGGGTTAAATCTTTTAATAAGATAAGCACAATAAAGACCTGCTGGCCCCCCACCCACAACAACAATTTTTGTTTCTAAACCTTTAATCATTTATTATCTTTTTTTTATTGCTGAAAGAATATAATCATAATTCTCTTGGAATTTATCTGCAGATTGTTTTTTTTCATCCACAATCTTTGCTGTTTCTTCTAATTCTTCATTTTTTACATTTTCCTGTTTTATATTTCCTAAATAATCAGACATTTCTGTTTTTGAATCTTTTTTTATTTCAATTTTTACTTGTTTATTTTTAAAGGTTGTAATTGCATTAAGTATTAATAATATTATTATAAATAAAACAACAATAGAGATTAGATAAATAAACAAATTTGTATTAACTGGTTTTTTAATATTAAATTTTTCTTTTTGAATTTCCCCGCTTAATATTACTGGAGCAACGAAGCTTTTATTTATGGTGTTATATTTTGTTATAGAATCCACATCAGTTATTGGTGTCATTAATCTATATGTAATTTCTTTTGTTTGACCTGCAGGTATTTCTACACTATATTTTATTATTGGATCTGCTAATAAAATATCTATTTGCTCTGTAAATGAAAGATTTTTTATACTTGTACTAAAAGATTTTGGAATTTCTTCCATAATTGTTATTTGCTTGCTTGTTGTACCTGAATTAGTAATTTTAAGAGTAACAGAAAAGAATTTGTGATTCTCTATTTTAATTACATCAAAATTTCTAATAATTTTTATATCTTTTGTTTTATACAAGTTTATAGTATCTGTTATTGCATTTGAATCCATTATTAATCCTTGAGGAACTGTTGAATTTTCATCATAAATTGCATCTGTTTCTGTGGTGTTTATTATTTCAATTTTTGGAAGATTGTTATCTATTTCAATAAGTGAATCTTTCACTAACAAATACTTTTCTTTTGCTTCTAAAAATTTTGATTGCCCAAATAATTGATCCCCATCTGACTTGTCTGCTTTTGCCAATTCAAATTTTGTTTTTATAGAACTATCTAGTTCTTTTAATAAATTAAGGGCTTCAAATAATTCTAAATTGTCTTTTGTTTTTTCTATATTAACATCTAATTCTAGTTTTAATGTTGTAGAAAGTATTTGGTCTTCATCAACGTTGTCAATTACAATACTTGTTTCTTTTTTTGTAATATTTAATGCACGATCATATACTATTATTGAAACTAAATGGTTCCCATCGGCTGTACCTGTGGAATCAAATATACAATTGAAATTACTATCTGTTTTATTTCTCAAACAGATTTCTTCCGAGTCGTCTAATAAATATTGTGCTCTGTGTATATCAGAAGAATAGTCTTTTAAATTAAATAAAAATGTGCCGTTTGAATCAGAATAGTTATAATCAAATGTAGGGGCATTAATATCTATAGTGAAACTTAATTCTGATGTTGAAATCTCATTATTATTATTTGTTGCAATAATTTTTATTGTTCCATTTCCTGACTTTGTGAAATTAAATTCGCCTTGACCTGTTTTATTAGAATTATTATATGTTGTTATAATTGTAACAAAAGAATCTGTTCCTTGCTTTACACTTACTTGTGGAGTTCCTACTAAAGATTCATCACTAATATACTTTATTGTTTTTATTCCACTACCCACATATAAAATATTTGCATCTGTATTTGAAGGGGTTATTGAAATTGTTAAATCTGCGCCAATCTTTTTTGCAACACCTGTTATTGTTGCAGATAAAGAAGATTGATTTCCTGCCTCATCTATTGCACTTAATTTATAATAAACATTTGTGTCTTGATTTGGGTTGTGGGTATAAGTATTATCTTCTACTTCAAAATAAGACGATGTGCTTGTGACATTATTAGTTAAGGAATAATAAACTCTATAAGTAACATAAGAATCCGTATTTTCATCTTCAGAATCATCCCATGATAATTTTATGCTTCCATTTGCTTGAGTTATTGCTTTAATATTTGTAGGAATATTTGGTGCAGTGGTATCGTAATATATCTCTGCAGAACAAATTGTTGTTCTAGGATCGTCTTCATCAGTTGTTTTTATTCTTGCATAAATTGTTTTTTCGTCTTCATCTGAATTACAACCGTTTCCAGAAGTTATTGTAAATGTTTTAGAAGCTTCATCATCATCTTCATCTAACTCTTGATAGCTAGAAAAAGAAGTGCCATTACAACTAAATGCAACTAAATTTACATCATCTGAATAACTAATATTTATATCAACACTTGATAGATTTGTATATTCATTACCATCATTTATTTCTATATCACATTCTGGCCCTGTCCAAATAGACTGAGTATTGGAGTCACTAATATTTCCTGCATTATCTACGCCAACAAGTCCATAATAATAAACTTCATCTAAATTTTTTTCATCTGTGTCTTTACATGTGTAAGTTGTTGTTCCTGTTGTACACACAAGAGTTTGATTTGTTATTGTTGTAAATGTAGTTGTGCTTTTATAAACCCTATATTCCTTTAATTCAGAACCTACATCTGTTGATGCATCTTTTGCCCAAGTAATTGTTACATTCTTGTCAAGATCTTCTATTGTTGTTGTGTTTTTATTTGGTGTTGTTGGTTTTGTGGTATCAATTATTATATTAAAATCATAAGTATATCTGTTATTGACATTATCGTTAGCATCAATTGATACTCTAAAAATGTCTCCATCTTCCCACCCGCTTCCAATGTCTGTAGAACTAATTACAAAACCATTTGTAGCATCATAATTACTATATCTTGGTAAAGCATCGGGGCGTATTACTGTTAATGAACTTGTTTGTTCTATTCCTGAAGAATCCTCTAATAAAATAGTTAAAATAAAACTAGTATTTGGGATATAAATTTTATTTGTGTCGATTGTTTTTTCTGTAGTTCCAATTAATACAGCTGAAATTTCTGGTTTTGTATTATCAAAATAAACATTTTTTTTTGTTGCTAAAACAGAATCAGATAAAGAATAATTTCCAGCCAAATCATTAGCATCAATTACTACAAAATAATTTCCATCAGGAATTACTGGAGACAAAGAATTGATTGTTTTATTGTTGTCTGTACTTGCATTTATAAATTTTCTTGTGGATGATAAATAATTATTAATTTCTGTAACAGGAACAACAGTAATAATGTGATTACTTATTCCCGAAGATCCAGAATCAGATAATGTTCCGGGAACATAACTTACATTTATGCTACCAGAATAATAATTTAAATAATTGTCGCCAAGCACAGAAATAGTTAGGGCTGCTGAATTTGTTGGTTTTACTGAATCAACTATGATTGTGTCGTTTTTATCTGAATTTTGTTTATCTTTTAATCTAATTGTATCAAAAGAATTGGTTTTAATTGTAGGAACTGTGCCAGAACTTGATTCTCCATCAATAGCAATATTAAAACTTCCTGAAAAATTACCACTAACAATTGTAACATTAAAATCTATTCCTACCCCGTCTCCTCCAGAAGATACATTTAATTGTAATTGCTCATTTAGTTCTCCTGTTGCTGTTCCAGTAAAATTAATATTTCCCGAACTATTTGCATAACTTGAAGTAATATTAATTGTATTTGTTGTATATGCAAAAACATTTGCACTAAATATAATTAACATTAAGAATATTATTATTTTCTTTATCATTTTTTTAACACATTTAAATGGTTTATAGTAATATATAATATATTATATATTTAAAATGTTTTGTCTTTTATATATATTGAATAAAAATGATAAAAGAAATAGATTTTGAAAACAAACATATCACAATCATTGGAACAGCACATGTTTCTTCAAAAAGCGCAGAACAAGTAAGAAATATAATTCTTGAAAAAAAACCAACTGCTGTTTGCTTAGAACTAGATTTTAATAGGCTTTTAGGGCTTCTTAACCCTGACAAAGAAAAAAAACCAAAACTAAAAGATATTTTTAAAACTAAAAATAAATCTGCTTTTCTTTTAGGTTATACACTTGGGGGACTACAAAAGGGCATCGCTAAGAAATTTAATATGAACCCTGGTGAAGAAATGGTTTCCGCATTTAATAGCGCAAAAGAAATTGAAGCAAAAGTCTATCTTGTTGACAGAGATATAAACATCACTTTACAAAAACTACTTAAAAGATTAACCTTTGGAGAAAAATTAAAATTAATTTTTGGAGGTTTATTTATTCCAAAAAAAGAACTAGAAAAAATAAATATTGAAAAACTTATGTCAGAAGTTGAAACTGAAGAAGATAAATCTGAGATAATAGAAGAAATAATGAAACTTTATTCTAAAAGACACAAAAAATTTAAAGAAATATTAATTGATGAAAGAGATCAATTTATTGCTTATCATTTACAAAAAATTCCAGAAGAAAATATTGTGGTTGTAGTTGGTGCTGGACACATGGATGGAATTATTGAAAATCTAGACAAAGAAATAAATTTAAGAAAAATTTTAACTATTTAAAATTTCTATCCTGTAAAAGATTCATGTATGCGCCAAGTGTTTGAATCTTTGGTTTAAGTCCAGATAATCTTCCATTAGTTACAACTCTTCCAAGTTTTATTTCTCTTAAAAGATCTAATTCTGTATTTGCTTTAGCTATCAAATATCCATTACCTATTTCATAAGGCATATGTGCATCAGAACCAGCAGTCTGTAATAATCCATTTTTTTCTGCAAAATCTTTTGCTGCTTTGTTTGCATTTTCTCTCATTACTCTTGAATTAAAGGTTTCCATTGCAGGAATATATTTAGATATTGGTCCATTTTGAGAAAGATATTCTAATCCTTTAAATGCTCTCCCAAAATCAAATGCATGTGGTAAAGATAATAATGCTGATTGAGACTTTGCTTCATCAACAACTTCATAAATATCTGTGGAAACAATCTTATCATAAGTAAATAATGCTAAGACATGTCCTATTTTTTTACCATTAAATGTTACATCAATTTCTTGACCTGGGATAAATATTAAATCATTTGCTTTAGCAAGTTTTGTTAAAGCAGGCCACGCTCTTATAGTGTTGTGATCTGTTATTGCAAATCCTTTAAGGCCAACTTCTTTTGCCTTCTTTACAATAGTTTCTGGCTCAGTTACTGCACAAGAAGAATATTTACTATGTAAATGTAAATCAAATTTTCCAAATTCATTTTCTTCCTTTTCATGTATTCTTTTTTTAAGTAAGAAAAATTTAGACTTGTCTATTTTTTTTAATTCTATTTCTTTTTTGGCAGTTGGTTTTTTTATAACTTCTTTTTTTTTACTAATGCTCTTTTTTGTACTTATTACTTTTTTTTTCACAACCACATTTATCACCATAACTAAAAATAATAACTACATAGAAGTTTTAAAACCTTTTGTTTTTTAAAGAAATAGTAATAGGCAAGAGAGGAAACCAAACTAAATTCTGTTTCGACCTTCAAGCCAGGTAATAGCATGTTCCTCCTGCCTGTGCCAACTCCGATACTCCAGAGTTAAATTTTTCTTGTCCCAGCAACTATAAAACCCCCCCTGGAAGATCTCGTTGAAATCCGTTTATGCTCCTTTTCTAGTTTTTCTAGAATTCTTTGGATTTGTACCAATTTCCAAAATATTTGTGTTGTTAGCAGTATATATATACTAACCCCTTTTTTATGTTCCAAAAGGAACATTAAAACTAATTAATTGTACCATAAATCTAAATGCCCTTTAAACTTTAGTAATTGTTTTATTGGGAATTAGTTAACTATATTTAGTTATTAGGCAATTAAAAGAAATAAGTAAATAATAAGATTATATAGTGTGTGTGCAATAATGTTAGGCCAAAGATTTTTTGTTTTATTGTAAGTGCTTGCCAAGAAAACACCTAAAACAAAAGCACCAAGAACTTCTATTATTGAGCCATAAGAAAGATGGCCAATTGCAAAAATCAAACTAGAAAATACAATTCCAACTCTTGGAACCAAGAAACCTCTAAAGAACCATTCTTCTAAAAATACCCTTATTATAAAAAGATAAATAACCACAGAAAATGGAAAATTTAAAATCTCTTTACCAACAACCTCTAAATCAGAAACATTAAAAAAAACAGAAAAAAAACCAAGAAGGTAACTTAAAAAAAACAAAAGTAAAAAGATAGTTAAACTATTTTTTAAAAGTTCTTTAAATTTAATTGACTTTAATCCAAGAGTATAAAATGCTAATTTAATATTAGTAACTCTATCAAATAAAAAAACAAAATAAAAAGGAATTAGAAAAAGAAAAACATCTAGAAGAAAATCTTCTGGTATGAATTGCATAATTATTCAATCATTCAAAAACATTCATACCGCATTTTCCACAAGCATATCTTGTTTTTCCATCTTTGCCTTTGTGTGCACCCATCTTAACTGCTGTTCCACACTTCGGACATTCTTTCCCAATTCTTTCAACTTTATCTCCAGAAACAGAATAAAACTTACTTACTTTTATTCTATCTGTCTTTGTGTGCTTTGTCTTGCCTTTTTTTGGTCCGCCGCCTTTCTTCTTACCCATAATTATTCACCTTTTTCTTCTACTGGCTTTTTATCTTCAAGATCGCCTGTTCTTTTTATCTTGTGTTTTAATTCTAATTCTTTTAAATAATTTAAAGAATCATAAACCTTTAGATAAGCAATACTTGATTGTTTACCATATTCTTGACTTATCTTATCAACAACCATTAATTTTTCATCACTTCCAAGCATTGCAGCAACCTTCTTTAAAAGTTCTTTTCTGCTTGGTGTTTTTACTCCTTTAATTTTTGCAACAATTGTTGTTCTGTGCAATAATTCATTTCTTTGTTTTTCAATTTCTACATTCATTGTTCATTCACCTACTTAATCTTAATGCATATCTTCCTGGAGTTTTTACTTCCATTGCTTTTGAAATATCTGAGTTTTCTGGATCAATAATTAAAGCATTACCTTTCCAAAAAGTTGTAAATACAGTACATCCACAAATAGGGCACTCTTTAACTGTTTCTTTGTCATCTAGAAATTCATCTTCAACTATTTTTCTGCATTTTCTACATGCTTTGTATACCATTAAATATCACCATTTTATTTCTTTTTTGCTTTAGGTTTTGTTTCTTCTTTCTTTGTTTCTTTCTTTGTAGTTGTTTTCTTTTCTTTCTTTACTGGTTGTTTTTGCCAATCTGCTTTACCTAAACCAAATTGTCTCATTGTTAAACCAATTTTTGTTTCTGTAATGCTTGGTTTCAAACTAACATTTGCAATTCTTGCAACAACGTTATCTCCAACAACTAAAGTTTGTTTTGATTCTTTTCCTGTAAATCCTGGTAATTCAGCATTATAGGAATTAAAATCCTCCATAACTTGAGATACATGACATAAACCTTCAAATGGTCCAATTTTAATAAATGCACCAAAATCTGTTGCTTGTGTCACTACACCATTAACAATTTCATGAAGTTTTGGATAGTATGCAATTACTGAAAACTTTGCTTTAAAGAAAACATTTGGGTCTGCTGGGACAATCTCTCCGATATCGTGAGACAATACTTCTGTTACTGCTACTATTACTCCTATGTTTTTATCAATAACTCCTTCATAATCATAACAAAGTTGATTAAGAATAATATCTTTTAATTCCCCAGATAATCTTTGAGGAGCAATTGAAACAATGCCTTCCAAAGTATATTTTTTATATCCCATTTTATAAAACCCCTTTTTTTTAATTTAAAAAAACATCATGTAATCTTAATGTTAAAACTTTATTTCCTTTTTTTTTTATTTTGTTTTTCAGTATTTTATCATTCGTGTATATTATATAATTATTGCTAAAATATATTAATAAATTATCCACTTTTTTATATTTTTCAAATAATTCATTTTTAACTTCTAATATTTCAAATTTTTTTAAACTAATTAACTTCTCTATGAAATTTTTTAATAATATCAATTTTCTTGGTTTGTCTTTAAAGACTTTTTCAAGCTCTATAATTGACTTATCTAACACGAAGAATTTACCATTTGGTAAAACATTTAACGCAAACTCAAAAACATCTCTTTTAAGTTCATACATATAGATTAAGACATTTGTGTCAATGATAATATTTGCAACCCTATCTTGCGTGTGCATATCCAGACAATCTCCAACGTCCACTTATTAATCTACTAATCGCTATTGTTTCATCTTTATAATAAACTGCTTGATTTTTTAAAGACACCGACAAAGTGTCTCCTTTAATCTTTTTTATTGTGCCTAAATGTGCTGCAGTTCCAATAATTAAAACAATATTTTCTCCAATCTTTAGAGAGTCTTTATTTGAATCTAATAATCTATCAATTCTGGAATACTTTAATTCCATCTCTTGTGTCATTAATGGTTTTGAACTCTCTTCACAAATTAATTGCCCAATCATCTTATCTCCAGAGACAAAGAATGGATCAAGATCTGTTCCAATTGCAATCAATCCGCCTGCGTGTACTTTTTTAAAAAATACACCATTAGAATTTAATGATTCTACTGTCAATTCAATTGGCTTAGTGATTCCTGGATACAACCAAACTTTTTGTTTTTCTGAAAGTGTTCCACAAATTATTGCTCCGCCTAATACTCCGCCTTTTAATTTATCAACAGTTATTCCTGGTTTATTAATATCAAAAGATCTAACAATTCTCATTTTTAATGGAGAAGTAGTATCTAATTCCGGAACAGGAATACTATCTAGCAAAGCATAAACCAAAGCATCAATGTTTGCATCAAAATGAGCAGATGTTGGAATTATTGGAACATGAGAGTATCCTTCATCATCTAAAAACTTTCTAATTTTTTTATAATTTTCTTGTGCTTCTTCTTTTGTAACTAAATCTAATTTATTTTGAGCAACAACCATGTGTTTTATTCCATGCATCTTTAATGCAGAGAAATGTTCAACTGTTCTTGGTTGTGGACATTCTTCATTTGCTGCAATAACAAGTATTGCCCCATTTAAAAGTGTTGCACCAGAAAGCATTACTGCCATCAATGTTTCGTGACCTGGGGCATCAACAAAAGAAACCTTTCTTACAAGTTCTCTTTCTCCACCACACAACTGACATTTCTTTGTAACACCATATGCTTGTAACCCTTTACAGGTTTTACACTTATAAAAACAAGCATCTGCATATCCTAATTTTATAGATATACCTTGCTTAATTTCATCAGAATGTCTATCTGTTGATTGTCCTGTAATCTTAGAAGTTAATGTGGTTTTCCCATGATCAACATGACCAACAACTCCAATATTTAGGACCGATTGTACTGCTTCCATATTTTTCAATTTAGTTTTTTCTTTGCCGAGTGTTTCTTTTTTCTAAAAAAAGAAAAACTCTTCCATAATTTTCAATTTAGTTTTTTAAATTACTTTTTCTTTTTTCCTTTCTTTGAAGAATCTTCTTCTTTCTTTTGCTTTGGGAATCTTTCATCAAAGCCTGTTGTTTCTCCTGCTGTTAATTTTATATTAACTTGAGCAGTCTTATCAATAATTATTCTTCCTGCAACTCTTACTCTTCTTCTTTCTCCACTTCTTGTTGTTTTAAAACCTAAACCTTTTGTGGTTAATATTTTTTTAGAACTTTCAGAGTCAAGTTTTGTGTGCATTGGAAAGCCTTGCTTATCTGATCCACCAGTTATTATTCCTTTTAAACCTGGAGAAATACTTGATAAATCAACTTCATCTTTTATCTTCTTTCCAAGTAAATGAAGTTTTAATTTCTCATCTGCTTCCACATTATAACTTTTTTTTGTTTTTGAATCTGACAATGTTAATCTCAAATTTCATACACCTCTTTTATTGATTTTGTTTTTTATAAATTTCATTTTTTGCTTGAATTATTAACTCTTGCTCTCTTGAACTTAAGTCTCCTTCTAACTTTTCTAGATTTGAAATATTTTCAAGAGTTAAACTTACTTTTAAGATGTCTCCTTCCTTAAAGTCTTTAAGATAGGTTGCATCTCTAATAGAAACTGCAACTTCAGATTCCTCTGTTGCAACATCTATTGCTTTTCCTTCTGATTGTATGCCTTCAACTTCTCCAATTTTATTTCCATTTAATTCAAGGTTTGAACCAACAACTAAACGTCCTTCTAGAATTCTTACACCAACAACTGCTGGTTTACAACTTCTAAAAATAAAATTTGGAAGTACTTTAAAACTACATGGATAAATTATTTCCTTTAGTAATTTATCTTTTTCTTGCTTTTTTAATTTGGATAACCATTCTTGGTAGTCCTCAATTAATTTATATATGATATTGTTTTTAAATATAGGGATTTTCAGCTTCTCTATCTCATCTAAAAACTCTTGATTAATTTTAACATTAAATAAAAACAATACTCCTTGTTCTTTATTTTTTTCATGTAATATCTTTAACTCTAAAAGATCTCTATTTGTAAAATCGCCTATATCTGAACTGGCGATAGCAACACATTCTTTGTCCAACAATTTGTGCAATGCTTCAAGAGACCCCAAAGTGTCTGCTTTTACAAAAGCACCTGTGCTTCCTTTTACTAAACAAGCATATGCTTTATTTTTTAAATTTTCAATAGCTACTTTATCTTCTGCTGAGACAATTACTGCTCCTGGAAGACAATCTGCAATCTCTGGAGCCACAATTTTTATTCCTGCTGCTGCACTTACACTTTCAATTTTTTCATAAGCGCATTTTTTATCTACTGCAGTCATAAAGTTTGGCTTTAATAATGCTTTTATTTTTGAGCATTTTAGCCCGCTTCTTGTTGGAAAGCAAATTTCATCTTTTACTTTCAATTGTCCTTGATAAACAATGACATCTGCAGTTGAACCAATTCCTTTTAGTTCTCCAACTTCAAGAACTGCCCCTTGCATGTAATCATTATCTTCTATTGTTAGTTTCTTCCCTAAAAACTTTTGACTTAATACTGATAAAAACAAAATGCTTTCTGGAAGACCTAAATCATTTGAAACATTTGCAGGAATTATTGCAATCTGTTTTGTAAAATCATTAACTCTATCAAATCTTTCAGCAGCAAAGCCTTTATCATATAATTGCCCAACAATTCTATATAATAATTCTTCTAATTTTTCTGAAACATTTTTTGATTGATTGTTTAGACAAACTAAAATGTCTTTATCGTCTCTGTTAAATCCAGAAACTAAATCTATCTTGTTTGCAACTACAATAAAAGGGACCTTATACATTTTCAAAATATTAATTGTTTGAATATCTTGAACCTGTAATCCTTTATTAATATCCATTACTAAGACTACCAAGTCAGCTAAAGAACCCCCTCTTTCTCTGAGATTATCAAAAGCATTATGTCCTGGTGTGTCTATAAATAATAATCCAGGAATCATTAGTTCGAAATTATATTTCTTTACTAAATGCCCACTAAATTTATTTATTGTTTCAATTGTTACTTCTGTTGCACCAATGTGTTGTGTTATTTTTCCTGCTTCTTTATCTACAATACTTGTACCTTTAATTCTGTCTAAAAATGTTGTTTTTCCAGAGTCAATATGACCCATAACAGTAATTATTGGTTGTCTATAAACTATGGTTATCACTCTTTTAAAACTTTAACTAAAAAAATAAAAAAGAAAGTGCTTTTATTGAGCAGCTTGCTTTTTTTGATGTCTTGTTTTTTCAATGTGGTATGTGTCTGTCCATCTTGTCTTTAATGGTTTGTATTTTTTTTCTAATTGATTTTTCTTACATTTACTTGAACAAAAGTAACTTACTGTTCCATCTTTCTTAGCAAAGATAATTCCAGTGCCTCTCTTTATTTCCTTACCACAAAATGTACAATTCATTTGTTTTCACCGTTTTTATCTTCCTCTAATATCCTTTGCTTCAGATTCTGGATTCATTAAGATTAAGACATCTCCTTTTTTTACAAGGCCTCTTACATTTCTTTTCTTAATTCTTCCTTTTTCAAAGCCATCTAAAATTCTACAAAGAACTTGGGTTGCTTCGCCTCTTGAACCTGTTCTTCCAACAATTTCAACAATTTCTGCTGGAACTCCTTCTTCTGGCATAAATATTCAACCCCCTTTATTCTTTCTTTTCAGCAACTTCTTTTTTTGCTACTGGTTTTTTCTCTGCTGCTGGTTTTTTATCAGCTACTTTTGGCTTTTCCTCTTTTGCTTCTGGTTTTGATTTTGCGGTAACTCCACTAATTTCTTCTATCTTTGATAATAAAGCACTAAATTCCTTCTTTAATACTCCTTCATCAACAATTGCTATTGCACTTGCTTTTGCGCCGATACCTGAAATCTTTCCAAGTTCTTCTCTTGTTGAGACGTATGTAAAAGGTATGCTTTTTTCCTTACAGATTATTGGAACGTGCATTACAATTTCTGCAGGTGATATATCTTGAGCAATAACAACTAATTTAGCTGTATTTCTCTCTATTGTTTTTGTTACTTCATTAATTCCTACTTTAATCTTTCCTGATTTAGAAACTTTTGAAATAACGTCAGCTTGAAGATTCTTAAGATCCTCAGGTACTGAAAACTTAACAAATTCTGCCATATTTAAAACCTCCAAAATATTTGTTTTTTCATCGGCTTTTTTCTTTAGAAAAAAGATTTTATATTATATATAATATATACTAAAGTAAGCTTTTTAAATAGATTTATGTTTGATATTTTCATGGTATCAACAGAAATACTTAAAGAACTTAAAAAACAAGAAAAACTATCACTTTGTTTAAGAAAACAAATTGGGGCAGTTATTGTTAAAAATGGAAAAATCCTATCTTCTGGGTATAATGGTAACAGCTCAACTATTCCGCCTTGTTCTGTTATTGGTTGTGCTAAAGAGTATTTTAAAATGAGGCCAGGGCAAAGAAATGAGCTATGTACTGGGCTTTGTGCTGAGCAAAGGGCTATTCTTAATGCTTTAAAGAAGGGTATTGACCTTAAAGATGCAACACTATATTGTAGTTATTCCCCTTGTACTATTTGTTCTAGGTTTTTAGTGGAACTTGGGTTTAAAGAAGTCTATTACTTTAAAGAATACGGAGATCCATTATCTAAGCAAATACTAAAATTAGGAAAAATAAAAAGAGAAAAAATATAAACTATCTAAACTGTGGTTTATACTCATTTCGTATTGGGCAGCCCTCAAACATATAGACCCATGAGAGTACATAATTTACATTCCAATTACTTATGTTTTGATCAAAATTCTCTGCAAAATAAAACATCCCGTCCATATTGGTTACATTTGAAGTATCAAAGTTTAATGGTTGATTAAAATTCCGTGCAAAATTAAACATGTTGGCCATATTGGTAACACTTGATGTATTAAAATTTATAGATGAATTAAAATCTTCAGCAGCATAAAACATATAACTCATATCTGTTACATTTGAAGTATTAAATGATAGTGGCTGATTAAATTTTCTAGCGCCTTCAAACATAGATTGCATATTCACAACATTTGAAGTATCAAAATCAATTACAGAATTAAACTTTGTCGCATAATAAAACATGTGACTCATATCTCTTACATTTGAAGTATCAAATGATAGTGGCTGATTGAAATTAGGTGAATAATAAAACATACGGCTCATATCTGTTACGTTTGAGGTGTCCCATTCGCTTATCCTTGGAACATCAGTTAATGTACATTCTGAAAACATGTAAGACATATCAGTTACATCACTGGTATCTAATAAATCTGTTGCAGTTATTACTAAATTTTGTGCACTTTTAAAATATTGTCCTTGACTTCCTAATCTTAAAGGCCCCCATTGTGAAATTTCTTTTAATTTTATTGCATCAACTGGAACGCCACCCATAAAATCTGGTCTTACAAAAGTAAATCCTTCTATTGTCCCTGTTATTGTAACAATATATTCTCCTGGGCGAATATATTCGTGTTTTGCTACACCATCGTAGTCAACACCAGAAAATGCATAAAGCACTGTTTTGCTATCATTATTTGTAATGTGCGTTATTTCCCCATCTCCCCAATCTACATAAAAATCATAATTTCCACTATTAATTAAAGGAAGTAAGATTTCATTATTTTTTGTAAGTCCAGAACCAGTATAATCTGTATCCCAGACTGAAATAAATTCTAATGGTTGCTCTGGTTCTACGATTTCTTTATTTATATAATTAGTTATAGTGTCTTCTCCTGTATTTATAGAAAAAGTAAATTCATAGTATCCTGATTGATTACAAATAAAATCAAAAGAACCTGTTAAATATCCTGGTTGTAATGGCAATAATTCTCCTACATTTAAATAAGTATAATTATTATCATAATCCATTAATCCACAATCTATTGTATCATAATAAGCATAATCATCTAAATTGTATTTTTTTATATTAATTTGTGATATTTGAGAAGATTGCGCGTCACTTTCAAATGTTACATTAATTGTAATTTTATCTGTAGTATAAGCTATATCTTCTGGTAATATACTTAATTCCAAACTTCCAAAGAAATATCCTGCTGTACAATCTTGTGGACAACTAATTGTGGTTTCTGTTCCATTACACTCCCCATCTCCACAATATGGAACTGGTGGGTCTTCTGGGTCGTCTGTTCCTCCTGTCCCACTAGAACCTCCGCTACCTCCGGTTATACCGTGAGAACTAGATCCAATCTGTTGTTCTTCATTGTATATTAAAGAACCTTCTAAATCATCATAAACATCTCCGCCGCCATTCTTATCTTGTTTAGTTCCTGGTCCTTCAACTAAAATGTCTTTAACATTATTCATATAAAATAGTCCAAAAATTATTGAACCGATAACTAAAACACCAAATATTACTAATACTTCTAAAGCAATTTGTCCTTTTTTTGATTTAAACATTTATTAATCACATTTCTAAATATATATCTAAATATACATTATTAGTATATTTAAATCTTTTCGTATCATTCTCGTCCAACAGCAATTGCTGTTATTCCAGAATCTAGTATTGTTATTTCTGTATCTACTCTTTCTAAATCGTTCTGATTACTTGCAACAAAAGTTAATCTTCTTTGTTGTCTTCTTATACATCTATTGTTTTCAAAAATATAATAACTATAATGGCCATCATTATATAGCAATGGATGTCTTAAATTAAAAGTACAACCATTCATATTATTTATTGAAAAATTAATATCGTCTTCCCAATGTCTTTCTGTTATATATGTTATATCAAAATTTTCATAAGCTCTCGGGGTTCTTGGATTTATTAATAGTGTTGGAACTTGTTGTTCTTGATGAGATATGCTATAATCTTTTTGTATAATATCACTATCAACATAATCTATTCTTTTTGATATTACTCTTAGTTGTGTATCTTCTAATAATCTTAATGGAGCAGTATATAATTGTCCATCATTAGGATCAGATCCATCTGTTGTATAATATATTTGTACTCCTGGAACATCTGATGTTAAAATTATTTTAGTAGTAAATGGATAATTTCCTGAATCAATATTAAATTTAGGATTTGATAATTTTACTTGATAATCATAACTTGATGTATCACTTGGTTCTTGTCCTGTCTTAAATGTTTTTGCTTTTAATGTAATTGGCCTTACAACATATATTGGATAAGTATATATTGGTGAAGTTGCTGTTGGTTCTGTTCCATCTATTGTATATCTTATTGTTGCTCCAGTTGTTGTAGTACTTAAAGTAACTGGAGTTCTAAAATCTAATACTCCTGATTCTTGTGAAGCAACAGGTGCAACAACTACATTTACTGTATAGTTAAATTCAACTATATCGCTTGGTTGCCAATTTTCTTTAAATGCTCTTGCTTTTATTATTGTGTCTTGTGTTATGGTTATTGGAGAACTATAAATTGAACTACTCTCTGTTGGTTCGCTTCCATCTAGAATATATCTTATTGTTGCTCCATCAGTTGTTGTGCTTAAACTAACTTGGGTACCATAATCTACAAAACCACTTGCTGGTGTTGCTTGTGGATTAGCAACTGTCCCGGTTATTGTGTATGTTCTGGTAATAATTTCACTTTTATAATAATCTTCCCCTTTCGCCATTGCTTTTAATGTTATTGTTCCAACAGGCAATGTTATTGCAGAGCCACTTTCTATTTGGGGAGAATTAAAATTTGGAGTTGATCCATCAGTTGTATAATAAATTATTGAATCTGGAGTTGTCGTAGAAATAACAAACTCCGTTCCTTCTGGATAAGTTCCACTATTGTAATCGATTATTGGAGTAATTGTATCTTCTGCAATCAATATTGTTGCCGTTTTAATATTATCTGTTGGCCCAGACCATGCTTGGAATCTAATTAATGGATTTGGATTTCCTGAATATGATTTTGTTGTCATATCAAATGTTGTATATCCTGGTCTTAAATGATGGTTTTCATCAAAATACTCCCTAATTCCGGGAAGGGTGTTTTGATAATAATATAAATCTGCAACTTGTATTGTAAATGAATTTAAAGAAGTAACATAATTTTTCTCATAAGTTATTCCTGGCCTGGTTGTATCATCATAATAATTACCATCTGGATCCCAATTAACATTGCCATTTATATTTGGATAATGGGCTTCAATTTTATTCTCATCAACATGATAAATTGCAAAACCTCCGATATTGTACGGCGAAGAATTAGAAAACAGGCATTTATCTAAATTAGATACATTTGAGTCTCTCTGTCTATTTTCAATTATAAAATATTCTCTATCTAAAAGATTATTATTTTTTAATATTACAGCATCAGGATAATAATTTACACTTCTTAAAGTTTGATTTTTATCATCAAAAGTATTCAACTCTTTTGGAGTTATCCAACCTAAAAAATATCTTGACCAAACATCAAGATTAATTGGTTTATTTAAACAATGATTTGTTGTTGACGTATAATCTTTAAATATCATCATAGACATTTGATAAATTGGTCCTTCATCAAAAGTTCCTTGCGGATTTAAAGAATATAAATCCGGAAGTCCAAGAATGTGTGCAAGCTCGTGTATTGCTATTACTGTTGCAAAATAATTGGAAGTGTCACTTTTTCTTTCAGAAACTAACGAAGTATTTCCTAAATATTTGTTATCAAATAAATAATCAAAATCTGCTTTTAAGATTCGTGTTTGTGGCCAAATTCCTAACGAGGTAGTTTTTCCAATATCTGGATAAATTATAACTGCACCATCAATTCTGCCATCATTATCGTTATCATATTGTGCAAAATCTACAGATGGATTGAAAGTAGTATACGCATCAATTGGTAATTGATATTCGGTAACATTATTTGCTGAATAGTAAGCAAAAGTTTGTGGCATGGTTGTCCAATCGTAAACATCGAAGACAAAATTAAGAGTTCCATATGATTGCATATTATAGTATTTGCTCACACTTATAAAATTAGAATTGATGTCTTGTGAATTAAAATAATTATTAATATCTGATAAATTGTAAGTTGTGATGTTTTTGTCAGAAAATTTTACAAGCAACACTGGAATCTTTACTGTTCCAGTTGTTGGACATGTGCCCCAAATGTTGTTGACACTTGAGTTTCGATTCTTTGGCGCGCTTCGCTTTAATGCTTGCTTGTAACTTTCTAAAGTCATGCCTTGCTTTGCAAGTTCTTCTTCTGGTGGATAAAATACATCTGGATATTTGTAAAAGTCTAAATTGCCTTCTTCTATTTGTGATTCTTCTACAGTGCTTTCTTTTGCATAAACAACACTTACAAATAGAATTAAACTAATTAATAGTAATAAATAAATATTTCTTTTCATTATTAATTTAAAGATAAGAATATTTATATTACTTTCTGGTTGATTATCTTAAAAATAGGAATTGGCCTAAACATTCCAATTAAGGATAATAAACTAATAGAAATTAGGGCATCTTCAAAATTAAAATTAAAACCAGTTTGTGCAGGAACTTCATAAGTGTATAGTGAAGAATTAAAGTCTGAAACAGAGGTGTCTTCTGATTTATTTACTTTATTTTCTTTTCTTATATTCCCAATATAGATCATTGAAAAAATAACTGCTCCAAGAATTAATATTCCAAGTATTATTAACATCTCAAGAGTGCCTTGCCCTTTAGAATTTAATCTCTTAAATTTAAACATAAATAGTCTTAAAGCTACAAATATATTTAAAGCTTTTTATTTAAATAAAAAAAGAGAAAAACTACTTTTTCCAATAATCATCAAAATGAGTAGTTATTGCTTTTGTTAAACTTGGATTGTTTTTTAAAATAGTTAAATGATATGTTTCTTTTGGTGTTGACAAATCATTTAATGACATAATAACTTTATTCTTATCAACAATAAAAGCATCCATTGAGTGATCTTTTTCTTGAATCTTAAAATTGCTTGGTAAGTCGTAGTCTTTTGACAATGGTTTAGATATTAAATTTACTGAAACTTCTGGTTTTTCATAAATTGATCTAAATGCATCGATTCTTTCGTCAAAACGTGTAAAACCAGTAATTGATTTTTCAGCACCTTCAAATTCTTGAGATAATATTTTGTTATAATCTTTAATACTTTTAACTTGTAATATTTTTTCTTGAACAGAATTAACTTGTGCCATCCAATTGTCTTTACTTAAAATATCTTTTACTTGTTTATCAAGACCAGATAATTGTTTCTGTTTTTCATCCATTAAATATTTAAAAATCTCGTTTGGTTCTATTACCTTATATCTTTTTGGCCTACCATAAACTTCAAGAACCAATCCTCTTTCTTTTAATTTTTCTAGAACATCGTAAATTCTTGTTTTTGGAATTTCTGCATTCCTACTAATGTGTGGAGCATCAGCTTCTACAAAATTAAATAAAGTTGTCAAAGTTTTTGCTTCATATTCTGTTAATCCAAACTCTAACAATAAATTTAATACTTTATTATTTTGCATTTGCCTTTTTCACCTTAATTAATTAAAACTATTATATATATATTATCGATAAATAAATAAACCTATTTATTTATACTTTTTCTTCAACTTTTGGAGTTTCTGCTGCTGTTTCTGTTGCAACAGGTGTTGTTGCTGCTGGTGTTGTAATTGGTGTTCTTCTTGTGTATGGTCTTCTTGGAGCGTCTGTTGGTTTTCTTGCTGTTGTTGGTCTTCTTGTTGGTGTTTTAGAACTTACTTTTCTAACTCTTTTTCTTGAAACAACATTTTCTTCATCTACTTCTTTTTCTCCATTTTCTGAATTATATACTAAGTCATCAATTGTGTATGCAAAGTCTTTATCTGATTTAATAACTCCGTTTCTTAATTCAAGCTCTCTAATTAATATCCAAAAATACAAAGCAACTGATTTTCTTCCTTTATTGTTATAAGGAATAATAAAATCAACATTCCTTGTATTACTTGAAGTTGTACAAAGAGCAATTACTGGAATATTTGCTTTTGTGCTTTCAATAATTGCTTGTCTATCAACATTAGGATCTGCAATAAAAACTAATTTAGGTTCAATAAAGTGTTCTGATTCAGGATTTGTAAAAGTTCCTGGAATAAATCTATTTAACTTAGACTTATAACCAAATGCTTGTTCTAAAATCTTAACCCCTGGAAGTGCATATTTCTTTCTTGAAATAAATACAACATCTTGTGGTTCATATTTTGAAATAAAATCAACAGACATCTTTATTCTTTTATCGATTCCTTGAACATCCATGACATTGATTTTATCATTTCTTGACTTAAATACAAATTTTCTCATTGGCCCGTTTTTATATTTAGTTCCAATATGTATTCCGTTTTTTAAATATAAATCAACATTTACTAATGTTCTTCCAGAATTTTGTGGTTTATCTTGAGTTTCTTTTACTGCTTTCTTATCCATAATTTTTCACATTTAATTATATTTCATAATGTCATCAATGACTTCAACATGTGTTAAATACATTCTTCTACAACAATATTTTTTTATACCTAAAATATTAAGTGCTTCTTCTGGGCTTTTTTTTTCTTTAGTAGTTAATTTAACATACTCATCATATTTGTGAGCAACAACCTGACCACAGGAAAAGCATCTTACAGGACAAATCATATATATTTCACCTTTTAGAGTGTTGTTTCTTCTTTCTTGCACCTTTACCTAATTGTTTCTTAGGTTCTTTTTGTCTTACATCATCGACAAGAAGGTGTCTATCATATCTCATAATTTTTTCTTTTAATTTTTCTTTATTATTAAAAGCAAGGATTCCTTTTGCAATACAAGATCTTACTGTTTGAACTTGAGACATTATTCCTCCGCCTTTAACATTAACAAAATAATCAAGTTTATTTGATTCTTCGTCTAAAAGAAGCATTGGCTCTCTTATTAATCCTTGTTTATAACCGCTATAATAGGCCTCTAATGGAGCACCATTAATATGAATTTTACCTGTTCCAGGTTTAACCATACATCTTCCTATTGCTTTCTTTCTTGAAGCTTTTACACAATGATATTTTACCATATTTTTTCACACAATTTAAATTTTTAATTTTGCACCTAATAATTTACAAATTTCATTTAATTTCATTCCTTTAACTTTCGGAACTTCGACTGCTTTTGGTAAGTCTTTTTGATATTCCTCTGGAGCATCAATAAATACTTTTAATTTCTTTAATGCTGCAGTTCCTCTTGCATTTCTTGGAAGCATTCCTCTTACTGCAAACTTTACCATCTTATCTGGATATCTTGGATATTTTGCATTCTTTGATGGATTTCCTTTTCCTCTTCTATGTGTTCTTTCTTGGAATCTTTCCATTATGTTGTCTTTTTGACCAGTTATTATTGCATCATTTGCATTAACAACAATAATCTTATCTTGTTCTCTTAAAAGAGCAGAAGAAATCTCTGTACAAAGTCTTCCTAAAATTTTATTTTTTGCATTTATTACTTTCATAAAAATTCACCAAAAATTATTTAATTAATTTAATTTTTTTATAGTCTACATTATCCTTTATCAAATCAGATAATAATTTTATATTTTTAAATTTTGCTTTTGCGCTTTCAGAAAAACCGTTTGCATATATTGTAATTTTCTTTTCTAATGTTCCAACCGCAAGTAATTTTCCTGGAATTACAATTATGTCGCCATCAACAACGTGACTTGATTTTTGTAATTTAAAGAAATTAACACCATTTATTTTTCTAGTTGGCGCCATTAGAGATTTAGCAACTACTGCATAAACTTCTTTTTTCTTATCTTTTGATAATCTATATAATTCAGATATTAATTTCTGAGTTTGTAAATTCTTTTTATCTAATGCTTTCATAATTTTCATCATTTTTTAATTTTTAAATATCAATTCTTATTTTTCTTTGGGATCTAGCAAACATTGCGTGCGAGCTCATAAAAACCTGTTGGTTTTTAGGATGCCAAAAAATCTTTAGATTTTTTTAACATGAGCGAAACCAGCTCTGCTGAGGACAGGATTCGAACCTGTGAAGCACTAAGCACTGGATCTTAAGTCCAGCCCCTTTGACCGCTCGGGAACCCCAGCAAATCAAATTACTTAAATTTCTTTTTAAGTAACATAAAATATTCTTTTGAATATCTATCTAATAATTTTATTATTGTTGAAACTTCCATTTGGCCTATTAATTCTATTGACAATATATAGTTATTAGTATCATTTAATTTTAAACAACTTTTTGGACATGCATCAACACACGCTTGACAATTAATACATTTATTAACATCATCCATTTTTGGTTTACCTGATGCCATTTTAATACAATTAACTGGGCAAGCTTTTACACATAATTCACAACTATCGCACCCTCTTAATATTTCTAATTCTGGTAATATTGAATAAGATACAATTGCTGGAGAAAATTTAACGTGTGTCCTTCCTTGTCCTTGTGTTGCATATGCATCTAATCTTAAATTTTGATTTTCTTTTAATTTTGTTAATGGAATGGTGTCATAAACTGGTGCAATATCATTATCATTAGATTTAAGATCTCCTGAATAAACTGTACAAGGACCTGTTTTTTCTAAACTTAAAGTTACTTTTTTTCCTGTTGTATTTTCTGGTGTTGTTAATGGACATAATGCTAATCTATTTGCAAGCATTTCATCAACAATTACTGAATCGTTTTCATAAAAGTCAACTTCATCAATTGCATACACGTCTAAACAATAACCTATCTTTCTTCTTAAAACATTTAAGTTAGTAATTTCTGTACCTTCAACTAAAAACCTATGTGTTTTATCATCTTTATCAAGATATGTTATTTTTACCATTTTTTTCCCTTTTTAACCTTAATTTTTCTTTCTAAACTTTTCTTGTTTTCTACAACCATCGTGTGGGACTGGTGTAGTGTTTGAAATACTTAAAATATTAAGACCTGCTCTTGTTAATGTCTTTAATGATGATTCTGCACCTTGTCCTGGATTATAATATAAATTTCCACCTGGTGCTCTTATCTTAACGTGAACATTCTTTATTCCTTTTTCATTAGCTTTATCTGCAATTGTTTGAGCAATTTTTGTTGCAATGTAAGGTGATCCTTCTTTATGTTGTGATTTTGTCATTTGTCCACCAGAACATTTTGCAATAACTTCTGCTCCGGTTTCATCTGTTAAAACAATCAAGGTGTTATTTCTTGAAGCAAAAATATTTACTATACCTGTTTTTCCTGGAGCTGCCATTTATTGTTCACTCTCCTTTTTTGTTTCTTTTAATGCTGGTTTACCTTTTTGTTCAAGTGATTTGTCAATTACTGCTTTTATTTTTGTATTTTTATAAGCAATTGAATCTCCTGCCATTACGATTGAACCTGGTGCTGTTCTCTTAACTCCGTTTACAATAACATGCCCATGAACAATTAATTGTCTTGCTTGATTTGGTGTTAATGCTAATCCTCTTCTAAATGCTTGTGTTTGTAATCTTCTTTCTAAAATATCAGATGCTTGTAATTTTAAAACATCATCTATTGTGTGATCTTTTGTAAAGATACCCATCTTCTGTAATCTTCCTAAAAGTTCTGCATGTCTTTTCTCATAATTATCAACATTTCCTGCTAAAAGACTTCTTGCAACTTTTCTATAATTTCTAACAACAGATTCTGCTTTCCAAATTTCTTTTTTAGTTTTTAAACCATATTCTTTTGTTAGTTTATTATCGATAATCATTTTTTGTTTATCGTGCAATTTTCTTGGTACATCATACCTTCTACTTAATTTTCTAGGTTCACCCATTTTTATTCACCGTTTTTTTCATGCCTTATTTCTTTTTGTTAACACCAATAGTACCATGTCTTCTTCCAGTTGATTTTGTTTTTTGGCCTCTTACTCTTAGACCCCATTGTAATCTTAAACCTCTATAACTTTTTATTTTTCCAAGTCTTTGAAGTTCTTTTCTTTCAACTAGCTTTAAATCAGCCATGATATATTGTGCTTGGCCCCCGTCTCTTTCTTTAGGTCTATTTAATAACCAAGCAGGCACATATTTGTCTAAATTAACTATTATGTCTTCGATCTTTAATATATCTTCATCAGATAAATGACCTACTTTTGTAATTACTTTTCCTGATTTCTCAAAAAATATTTCTTCTATAATTTTACTTGATCTTTTTCCTATTCCATAAACCAGAGTCAAACCATCTGCAATAGTCATATAACCTGGAACATCTCTATTTGATATTCTTACTATTTGTTTAAAGTCTGCACCTTCTTTTGCAGCATTAAAATGACTTGGCTTTGGTTTAGCTTTAGACATCTTTAATTTATCTGTTTGTGGAGTTGATTTTTCAACTTTTAAAACTTTACCTGCAGAAGCCTTTCCTTTATTTTGCTTTGGAGTATTTTCCTGTGATTTTTTATCTTGTTTTTTTGCCATAAATATTTCACATTTTTAATTATTCTAAAGGAAATACATGTTGTATTCCTATCTTTTCAACTTTGTCTTTATTTTTATAATAAACAAATTTAGAATCTAAATTGTCTATTATAATTTTTTTACCAAAATTTCTTCCTTGCATTATTGTGCATTTTTTTCCAACTTTTAATAAACCCATAAAAAATCACTCAATTTTTTTCATTATCATTTTTATATATTTTAAATATCTTAAATCTAAATCTTTTTCTTGCTTAATATTATTCTTTAACATTACTGCTTCTTGATATGCAATTTGTCTACATTTTGGACATAAAACACTTGACAATAAATTCTCTGGTCTTCTTTCTGTTTTACTTAATTTTTTAACCTCAAATGTTCTTTTTCCATGAGGCATACCATGTAATGTACTTTTACATACTGCACACTTATGATTTGATGTTTTCTTTTTTACAATTACTCTTGAATTTCTTTTACCAGGAGTTATTGTACTTTTATGTTTCTTAAATTTTTGATTTGGATTAGGCATATTTTTTTCACCGTATATGTATATTATATATAAATTTATTTATAAATGAATTATTTTTTTTTATAATCTGCAGGAACATAATCTGCATATTTTTTTTCAAATATTTTGTCATAAACATTGTTTGTAATTATTGATAATATAAATGTTATAAAGAAAAATGTCCAAAAACCATACAAATCAAAACTCCATGGAAATGTTGTTACAATGTATTGTATTGGCCCATAAAACTTATTTATAACATATAGGAATGGTAAAGACAATAATAATAATGGAATCATTGTTTTAAATAAAGACTTAAATTGTCTTGACATTAAATTAAATGCTTCTTTTTGTTTTTCTTGAACAGCTATGTAGTCGTTCTTTGCCATTAGCCCTTTCATTTCTTCTTGTATTTCTTTATTTCTTCTTTTAACAAAAAAATACTCTTTAGGATCCGCAAATAAATGTTGTATTGTTCTATTGGTTATTACAAAAATAACTGCAATAAAAATCAAATCAACCCATTTGTCAATCATTGGCACATTCATCAAACATCACTTACCCATCATTTGTTTTAAAAAATTCCCGGATTCAAATAATTGATCCTTTGCCAATTGTTCATAAAATCTATAAACTATTCCAACTGTTAATAATATTCCTGTTCCTGTACCTATTGCTCCTGTGAGATCTGCTAATACAGCTAATAATGCAACAAATATTGATCCTAGAATCACAATTGTTGGAATATATCTGTTTAATACAGAAACTAAAACTCTTTCATCTCTTCTAAATCCTGGAATAGACATTCCTGATCTTTGTAATTGACTTGCAACATTTTCTGTTCCTTGTCCACCCACTTCAATCCAAAATTTTCCAAAGATTACACAAATTAAAACAAAAACTATTGTGTATCCAAGTGCATGTAATAACATACTTCCTGTTGCTGCGCCCATAATTATATTTTGTAATAGTTCGTGAGGTGCAGTCAAAAAATTGGATAAAGGAATTAAAACATTTGCTGCTGCCGTATTTTTAAATAAAGTTGCTAACAATGCAACATTTGCAAACAATGTTGCGGCTAAAATTACAGGCATATTTGAAACATACATTAATTTAACTGGAAAGTTAGCACCCATGCCGCTTCTTCCAACTGTTAATGGAATATTAACATGTACGCTTTCTGCATACACTACTGCTAAGAAAACAACAATTGTAAAAATTATTGGAAGTAATACTACTGATAATAATTCAAGTGTTGCACCACTCATCAATAATTGTATTCCTTGGAATAATAGTCCACCAGGATAATTTTGAGAAGTTACTGGAAAACTAAAAATTCTCCAAATAATTGTTTGACAAACTCCTGCCGCGATGAATAATCCAATTCCTGAACCAATTCCATATTTGCTTACTACTTCATCTAGATACAATACAATCATTGCACCTATGAAAACCTGCAAAACCACTAACCAAAGCATTCCTGGAAGTGGAGCAAGCATTCCAAATTTAACATAAATAAATGCTTGAACTAAAGATAATATTATTGCTAATAATTTTTGTGTTCCTGTAAATCTTGCTCTTTCTGCAGGATTAGAAAAATCAAAATTAATTATTTTTACTCCTGCAAGCAATTGTAAAATAATTGATGCTAAAACAATTGGCCCAATACCAAGAGTAATTAATGTACCGATATCACTTGCAAGAATCATTTGATACATTCCAAGACTTGCAGTCTTACTTGGATCAAGTCCAATTAAACTTATTGTACCAAGTATAAAATAAATAACCAAAACAATTAAAGTCCAAAGCAATTTTTGCCTTGTAGTTGGAACCTTACTAGGGTCCTTAACTGCAGGTAATGCCTTTAAAAGGCCATCAAAGAAACTCATTCAAGTTTTCCCCCAATGCTTTCTATTTTTTCTTTTGCAATTTCTGTTGCAATTGCATTTTTTATTATTACTGGTTTTGATAATTTTCCTTTTCCTAAGATTTTATCATAACCCATTTCTTTTAAATTTATTTCTTTCTGATCTTTAATTAATCCAGATAATGCTTCTAATGTAATTGTTTTTAATTTTGTTTTTGCCTTAAGTGTTATTCTCTGGCCAAAATCAACATAATATTTAGTGAATTTGTGTTTTGTGGATCCAGCTCTACCTTTTCCACCAGTACAACCAGAACCTCTTGCGTTCTTTGTGTTACCGTGACCGTGAGTTCTTTTTCCTCTTAATCTATCAACTTTTGTTCTACCCATAATTATCCCAAATTTAAATCATTTTTAAAAGTAATTTATTTATGTGGTCTGCTCTATATCCTAGAACTCCGCCTTCCTTAAATGTTTTTTTAATTCCTTTTCTGTCGTATCCTTTTGTTGGTGGCTTTAATCTAAATACTGGTTTTAAATTAACATCATTCATCTTAACTTTTCCAGCAATTAAATCCTCAACAAGCTTATCTATTTTCTTTTCATCTGTATATTGTTCTTTAAACTTAAGTAATTTTCCTTTATCTGTATAAACAAATCCTCTTTTTACAAGCATTTTCTTTAAGGTTTCATTTGTTATTTCTCCATAAGTAACTAGGTTTCTTATCTTAAATAACATTCCTTTTATTTTCTTGTCTTCAGGATATATTACACAATGATTAACTCTTGTAAGTCTTAATAATTTCATTGTGTGTTCAATATCTACATTAACCTTAATTGGTCCTCTTACTCTTAATATTGCAAACATATTTAATTACCTTTTTCTTCTTCTTTTATTTCAGATTCAGCACTTGGCTCTCTTGATTTCAATTCTGAAATTTTATATAAAGCATCAATTGTTGCTCTAACAAAGTTTAATTTCGTGTCTGTTGCACCTCTAGTATTAGACCAAACGTCTTTTATTCCAACTAATGTTAAAACTGGTTTAATTGTATCACTTGCAGCTAAACCAATTCCGTTTGGTGCTGGAAGTAATTCAACTCTAAGAGATGAACATTTTCCTATAATTTTATAAGGAACAGAATGCTTTTTTGAACAATTACATTCCCAAGATCCACAACCTCTTTTTATTGGAACAAGATTTAATTTTGCTTCTTTGATTGCTTTTTGCTGTGCTATAATTCTTTCAATATTCTTTCCTGTACCAACGCCTATGTGTCCGTTTCCGTCTCCAATAATTACAGAAACTCTAAAAGAGAAATGTCTTCCTGCTCTTGTTACTCTTGTTGTTTTCTTAACATCAATAACTTTCATTTGTAATTCAGGAATAAAATAATCGATAATTTCTGGTTCCATTATTTTTTTTCCAAGTTTGAAAACATCATCAAGTGAAGAAACTTCTCCAGATTTTACTTTCTTACCTAGTTCTGTTTTTGGAAGCCATAAATCTTTATCAAAAACTTTTTCCTTTTCTTTTTCTCTTCTTCTTCCTTTATCTCTGCTGTTTCTTTCTCTAAACGCACACATAAAATAATCACATCTTTAATATTTTTTCTTTAACTGTTGTAAATTCTTTATCAACAGGTTTTTTTAAATAACCTGAAATTACTTTTCCTTCTATTCTGTCTTTTGTAGGGAATGCTTTCTCGTTGTGTGGACAATCAATTCCACTATCAACAATTGCTTTTAATCCAGCAAATATTTTATTGCCTGATTTATAATTTCTTGCACCTAAGTCAAAAACAACTTCTTTAATGCCTGCTTTTTTTGCTTTTTGGCAAAGTAATAATGTTGTTAGATAAACTGCAGGAGTGTTTTTTATATTTCCTGTATATCCTAAAGCAATTAATTCTTTTGAATATGCAGAAACAATTGTTTTGTCTCCATCTTTATCATATCTAATTAATTGTGCTTTTACTGATACATTAGATATTCTCAAGACTACTCTGTCTTTTTTAGATTTAAGAATTGCTAATCTTTTCTTATAATCTGTTTTTTGTTCAATTCTTCTTTTGAACTGAGTTTTATAAGTTGGTCCTGATGTCATTTATTTTCACCACTAATATATTCTTCTAAATGTTTTTTTCCTCTAAAATAATTTCCTTTAATCATAAGATAAATTTTACTATAAACTTTATCATTTAATTTGTCTTCTTTTCTTAATTCTCTTAATCTTTTTCTAAGACCTCTTACTCTTTCATTATAAGTATTTCTTTTCTGTCTTGCCTGTGGCGTTCCCTTTCTTTTTCCTTGTCCTCTTTTTCTTTTAAGTTTCTTTTTTTCTAAAAGGACTCTTGCTCTTCCTCTTGATTGCCCAGTATCTGCTTTTTTCTTAATAACTCCTTTTGAGATTATTTCTCTAACATCTTGTTTAGTTATTGCCTTATCTACAAATTCTTTGTTGTCATCATAAGCTTTTTTATCAACAACTAACTTGTGTTTACTTTTCTTAAGAAGTGTTCCTGAAATATCTTTTAATTTATTTAATTTCATATAATTACACCAATTTAATTAATTACTTTATATCCTTTTTCTTTTGCAAGTGCTTTTAATTCTAATTTTTTCTTTTCACCAAGAGTTGCACTAAATCTAATTACAACATCTTTTGTTTCTAATTTTAAAAGGTCTGTTTTAGATCTAATTAAACATTCTTTTAAACCACAAGGGTGCGCGTCTTTTAATTCAGATTTATGACCATATCCTATTTTTGGCTGAGGTCCTTTCTTTTCAGACATGTGTCTATCAATACCTCTTGGATATCTCCATTTCTGAACTTTTCTATTATGTTTTGTTCTTCTAAGTGTAATTGGGAAATGCCCTCTAAAGTTTGGTGTATCATTACTCATAATCATTCCTGCTTTGCTTTTTCAACAATATAACAACCATCATCAAATATTCTGAAATCTCTTCCAACAACTCTTGTTGCTTTTTCTATATTTCCTGCTGTTTGTCCTGTCTTGTATTTATCGTGACCTTTAACAATTATGTCTCTTCCTTTTATTTCAACTTTACAACCAGCTAAAACTTTTGTCTTTCTTGGTTTTTTCTCTCCTAAAAAGTTTGAAATAACAACTTCGTTACCTTCAACTTTAACAGTAATTGGGAAGTGAGAGTAAACAATTGCTAACTTATAAACATACTCTTTATTTAATCCTTTAATTGCATTAATGATGTGCTTCTCTGTACTATTTACAACTGCTTTTGTTCTTTTCTTTGTATTCTTTGGAACAAGTTCAATAGCATTACCTGTTTTATTTAGTGTAATATATACTGGATTGTATTTGAATTCAACTTTTTTCCCGTTCTTTTCAAAAACAATAGTATCTAAACCTATTTCGCATTTAACATCTGCTAAATCAACACTTGTGTTTTTATGTTCTTTTACCATATCAAATCATTCTTTTAGTAAATATAACCTACTATTCTTCCACCAAGGCCTTTTTCTTTTGCTGCCTTGTGTGACATTATTCCTTCTGTCGTGCTTACAATTAATGTACCAACATCTCTTGAAATCAAATAAGACTTTTCAAACTTTTCATAGTCTTGTTTTTTAACAGGATATCTTGGTTTAACTGCTTTACATTTATTTATTCTGCCACCTAAATACACAACAATTTGCTTAACTGGCTTTTTATCTACAACCTTATATTGTTTAATATAACCTTCTTTTTTCAAAAGCACTAGAACATTTTCTAGAAACTTTGAATGGTTTATTGTACAATTTTGTTTAGAAGCCATCTCAGCATTATTTATGTTATTTAATGCATTTGCTATTGGATCATTCAAGCTCATCAGTTTTCACCTAATAAATATTTAATCTAATTTTTTAAATCCCAACTTGTTTGCATAATCTTTAAAACATCGTCTACAGATATAAAGATTATATTTACTTATAAGTCCTCTTTGTGTATCACAAAATCTACACTTTCTAGATCTTTTTAATTCTTTACTTGTTTTACTTAATTTTTTATTATCAATTGCGCTCATTCAACCACTATTTTTAATTTTTCTTGTGCAAATTTAATTGCTTCGTCTTTTGTGATTTTATGTTTTTTTCCAATCTTTGAAACATTATACTTTCTTAATTTTACTCTGTCGCCTCTTCTTCTTAAAACTACACAAACATCAAATCCTCTTATTCCAAGATTTGGATCATATTTGATTCCTGGAACATCTAAGTATTCTTTAATTCCATATGAAAATATACTGTCATTTGTAAAGGACTTCTTAGAAACTTTATTTTCTTTAGCTTTTAAAGTTAAAGCAATAAAATCTAATGCCTCTTGTCCTCTTAATGTTGTTTTACATCCAATTGGAAGTCCTGGTCTTATTCCCCAGGTTGGTAACTTTACTTTAGCAACTGTTTTAACAGGTTTTTTCTTAGTTACTAATTGTAATATCTTTATTCCTTTTTCTAGTTCTTCACCAGCTTCACCAATACCCATGTTAACAACAACTTTGTCAATATAAATTTCTCTCATTGAATTTTCTTTATTCATAAATATCACATCTAATTAATTACAAAAATATTTTTTTCTGTAGTCTCAAATTCTTTATCATCAATCTTTAATTTAATTAATTCTCTTTTAATCATATTCCCTTTTGTTAATCCGACAATTGTTCCTGATTGTCCTATGTATTTACCACCAATTAAGAAAACTTTTCTTCCTTTTTCAAGTGGATAGTATTCTTTAATTGTATTGTCTTCTAAATTTAATTTTACTGATGCTTTTGTTTTATATCCATTATTTGTTGTAATTATTGTCCTTCCATCGTTTGTTGTCAATTGTATTTGTCCTTTAATTGTAATTTTCTTTTTAACAATCTTACATATTTTGTATTTTGTTTCATCAGCTGTAATTTCAATTAAGTTAATTAAACCATTCTTATTGTAAGTGACTCTATAATTTTTCTTTAATTTTGGAAACTCAATTACATCTTGTAAACCAATTGCAAAATTTATTGTTTTTATAGGTTTTTTATCAACTAACATTTCTTTTGCTCTTATGATGTGTGTGGATTCTCTGTTGTTGTCTGTTATATGTAATAAATCTCTTAAGATATATCCTGCGGTAACTGTTGTTTTAATTGTGTGTTTTCCTGGATTTGGTCTTAAAACAAACCTTTTTGTTTTTTCTACTTTTATTACCTTTCCAGCATTTTGCATTTTCAAAACTTTTGTGCTTCCTTTTTTAGTCATTAAATGTCACCTATTTCTTTTTTACTTCCTTTTTCTTAGGAAATCTTTTCTTATCTGTTAAAACTAAACCTGTGATTAATAAATTTGATGCATTAATTGGAGGATTTTTTTCTTGTCCTCTTGAGTTTGTTACTTTAATGTCTTTTAAATAAACTAATCCTTTATCGTAGTTTACTCTTAAAACTGTGCTAGTTTTGCCTTTGTGAGAACCAACCATAACTTTAACAGTATCTCCTTTTCTAAGTACTGCTTTTTTCTTACTTATTTCTTTTTGCATAGCATTATCTAATGGACTAACAAGCAATCTTCTTTTTGTGTGATAAACACCTGTTGCCATTCTTTTTCTTTGCTTTGATGGTCTAATTGTTTTAGTATTCATATAATTTCACCAAATTTAAATTACTGCGCTTGAAAGACCTGCGATTTTAGGATATCTTTCACCAACTTCTTTTGCAACACAACCTTTAATTTCAGAACCTTTTGGAAATCCTTTAGGATCTGTTAAAACAACTGCATTGTCTTCAAAAGAAATTCTCCATCCGTTCTTTCTTCTATATTCTTTTTTAACTCTTACAACAACTGCTCTTTCCATTTTCTTTTTCATTGTTGGTTTTCCTTTTTTTACAACAACATTAACTAAAGAAGCAATTCCTGCAATTTGTAATCCTTTTCTTTTTGTTTTAAATTTAATAACAGAGATAATCTCTACTTCTTTTGCACCACTATTGTCACTACAAATACATCTTGTTCCTACGGGAAGTCCTCTTGTAACATTTGCACTAATTTGCTTCATTCTTCATCACCGTTTTCAATACCTTCGTATTCGTTTTCTTTTTCTATTACTTCTTCTAAGTGGCTAACTTTTCCAACTTTTTTTAATATTACGAAAGATTTGGTTTTACTTATCTTTCTTGTCTCTCCAACTAAAACAACATCTCCAATATTAATATCCATACATTCTGGACAATGTACTGGAAGCTTTACTGTTTTTCTCATAGATCTTTCATACTTTCTAATATATTTTGTTTTTTCCATTTGAATAACAGCTGTTTTTGTTGCTTTTTTTCTTATAACAACGCCTTCAATTGCTTTTCCTCTTACACTTATTTGTCCGTGAATTGGACAGTTTTTATCAAGACAAGTTTTAGTTTCCATAACCCTTCACTTTAAATTTAATTATTTCTCCAAATTTAATTGTAATTATTTTTTTTTCATTCCTTATTTTTAATTCTTCTTTGGTTTGGTAGATCACTATTCCAAAAATTCCGATTTTTGATTTATCTGAAGAATTTACAATTGTAATTTCTCTTCCAATCAAATCTGAATTTTTAATATTAAGCATCTATCAGTTCTCCAAGATATCCTTTTTCAATTAATAATTTTTTTATTCTTTCTTTTTGCTCGCCTTGAAGTTCAATAATATTATCTTTTACTGTTCCTCCGCAAGCCAATTTTTTCTTTAAATATTTTAAAACTTCTTGTTGTTCAGAAACTTCTGAAAAACCTGAAATTAATGTTGCATATTTTTTGAACTTTTTTCTTTCTGTCCTTATTTTGATTTGTTGTGACTCTTTGGTTCTTATATCACAAGTACAGATTGTTTTTGGTAAATGACATACTGGACAAATTTCAGCCATAACTTTATTTTACACCTCTAAATTATTTTATTAATTTCTCTTCTTCTTTTTTTACTAATTCATTTTTTTTTGTAAGTAATCTTGCAATTTGTTTTCTTAATGTTGTTTTCTTGCTTGGATTTGTTGATTTCGTTTTTGATGCAAGCATTCCTTTTTCTTTTGCAAGTTCTAATTTTAATTCACTTACTTTATTTTCTATTTCCTTTAAGGAATTAATTGCTACTGCTCTTTTTTTTGTCATTACAAAATCACTCTTTTAAATCTTCTAAACTTACTTTTACTTTTTTAGGTTTTTTTTCTTTGTCTTCTGTTTTAGTTGCTTTTGCTTTTTTTTCTTTTTTTTCTTCAATTACTTCAGCAACTTCTTTTGTTTCTTTTTCTACTGTTTCACTTCTATCTTCTAATTTCTTTTGTTCTCTTGCTAATTTAAATCTATGAGATAATTCTTTAACATCAATCTTGTCTGAAAATACTGTTTCTGGTTGAACAATTCTAAGTCTTATACCAATTGTTCCAAGACCAGGAAAGGTTGTTTGTTTTTCAAAAGAAACTAAATCTTTTTGAGATCCTGCTTTCTTTAAATAACCAAAAGCATATCTTGATGCTCTTTTTCTTTGTCCTTTTCCTGCAGTGTTACCTTTTGCAACAATTTCGGCACCAACTGCTCCAGCTTGTTTCATTTGTAACATTGCCTTGTTTACTGCAGATTTCCAAGCAACTCCTCTGTTGATATCGCTTGCAAGATTTTCAATAATAACTCTTGGATCAAGATCTTTATTTTGTATTTCTCCAATCTCTATATGTGCTTTATTTAAACCATATTTTTGTTCTAAGTCTTCTGTTAATGCTTTAATGTTATAACCGCTTTTACCTATTACAAAGCCTGGTCTTAATGCATAGATTACAACTCTTGTCGAAACAGGAGATTTAATTACTTCAACATCAATAAATCCAGCTGGTTTTAATTTCTTTTGTAAATATTGAGCTATTGCCATTTTTTTTAATTTGTCTTTAACAAAAACATTTTCCTTCATGGTTTATTCCTCCACCACGACAACTTCTAAGTTTGTAGATTTGGATTCTCTTGATTTTCCACCAATTCTTCCCATTGGTTGTAATTTTGATCTTGTGACTCCTTTTACTGCAAACATTGAAACAATCTTTAATTTATCTGCATCAAGATTTTTATTCTCGGCATTTGCTTTGACTTCTTCAAGCATCTCTCTTACATATTTTGCACATTTGATTGGATATCTTCCTATTGTTGTTCCTCTCTTACTTGTTCCTTTTCTATTTGGAACTTTCTTAGCGTACTTAACTAATGGCAAATAATCTTTTTTTGCTTCTATATCTGTTGCGATTTTAATTGCTTTATTAATTGGCATGTCTCTAAAATAATTTCCAAACTCTGTTGCATATTTAACAGATATTGGAGCATTATGTCTACATGCTTTTGCAATTTTTTTTTCATCAACTTTTTTTTGAAAATTATATTTGTGATCTGATGACATAAATTATCCCTAATTTACTTTCTTGCAGCAACTGCAGTACTTGATTTTGTAGCACCGATTCCTGCTTTTCCGTGTTTAATTCTTTTTCTTGTAAATGCGAATTCGCCTAAATAATGGCAAAGCATATCTGGCATTACTTCGACGGTTAAGAATTCTTTTCCATTGTACACATAGATTGTTTTACCAACCATCTTTGGAGTTATGATTATATCTCTTCTGTGTGTTCTTATTTTTTTGGTTGCTTTTTTATTTTTTTCAATTCTTTCATAGAAAGGATCGCTGTGATTTCTTACTAAATGTCTTTTTGCTCTAGAATTTGCAATCTTTGCAAAATCAAGTAAAGACATTTTTTGTAATTCTTCCAAACTATGTCCCATATATTTAAATTCTTCAGCCATTGTTTTTCACACTTTATTATTAATTTCTTTCCCGAGGGTTTCTTCTTAAGAAACGCTCTTTTACTTTTTCTTACGTCCTGTTCTCTTTGAAGCAATTGCACCAACCATTCTTCCTGCTGGAGCGTGTCTTGATGTAGACTTAGAGTGACCAACGTGATGTTGAGAACCACCGAATGGGTGATCAACAGGATTCATTGCAACACCTCTAACTCTTGGGTATTTCTTTCCTTTTGCTTTCATTGCTTTAAATTTTGCACCAGCTGTTACAAATGGCTTAGTGCTTTTTCCACCGGCTGCAATAACGCCAATTGTTGCTCTTGCATCTAATGGTAATTGTTTTAATTGTCCTGAAGGTAACTTAATTGTTGCCTTGTCTTTTTTATTAACTAAGATAGCAGTTTGGCCGCTTGCTCTTACAAACTTTCCACCATCTCCATAATTTTTCTCAATATTAAATATTGTTGTTCCTGGTTCGATGTCTCCAAGAGGTAAAACATTTCCTGTTTTCTTCTCTGCACCTTTTCCAAATTCTAATTTTTGTCCAGTTGTTAATCCTTCTGCACAAATTACATACTCTTTTGTTCCATCTGCCATTAATACTTCAGCAACTGGAGCAGATCTTATTGGGTCTGTTATCATGTCTATTATTTGACCTCTAATAAGTTCTTTAGTATTCTTATAATTAATATCAAACTTAGCATTTATTGTTGCTCTATAGACTGGTCCGCCTTTTCCTCTTCTCTGAATCTTTAAACGTCTACCCATTTTTAATCAC
>ENA-UOWG01000119-UOWG01000119.1-activated-sludge-metagenome-genome-assembly--contig:-NODE-119-length-129180-cov-5.998784_pt1 | contig 129180 bp, 103 predicted proteins | sample MGYA00238147_ERZ761563 | MGnify/ENA primary metagenome ERZ761563 (study PRJEB28884, sample SAMN05720216) | anaerobic digester metagenome | isolation source: active sludge of municipal...
AGGCTGTTCTCGATGGCCGCTGTGATGAAACCCCGGTGCCCGAAGAAACCAGGGTCCTCGGTTGTGGTAAGGGCTGTCGCCATGTTCGGGGAGACTGCCTGAAGGGGGGTCCAATCTAGGGTACCCGATCCAGTCTCACGCTCGAAGGGCTTGGTTCCAGGGTGGTAGGCCGTGTACTTGAATTTCCCGTCCAGAGCCTTGATGAAGGCCGGGCGAGGGCCATCGATCTTGCAGGTGTTGGTCAGGGACAGCTTCACGTCCGGCTCGATCTTCAGGTCGAACTTGAAGTCCCCGACGAACTTGACCTGGGGGATCGGGTCGATCTTCATCTCCTGGGGGACCGCTCCCAGCCACTTCTGGCAGGGTTCCGACCCCCAAGCGTGCTTGGTATCCAGGTTGAAGTTGAGCTTGGCTCCGTTGACCGAGACCCACAGGTCCCCGGCAGAAGGAGACTTCAGGTCGATGGGGATCACCTCCACGTTCTGAAGGGTCACAGGAGCCGTGTAGAGCCTCTCATGCGTGACCGTGACTCCACGAGCCTTGACCAGGAGCTTGCCATCCTGGAGGCTCACCGAGAGGCCCTGGAAGGACACTGGGGCTCGGACCAGGGAATCGAGCTGAACCGACCCAACCGGGTCGAAGAAGCCCTTCCCGAAGGAGACCTTACCTACCTTGTGACCCTGGAACTCAAGGTCGGGGGTAGCCTCCCCGCTGGTGAAGGTGACCACCTTGGTCTTCCGGTCCAGGCAGGGGCTCTCCAGGGAGGCTTCCACCCCCTTGTGCTTGGCCGTTGCCTTAGCGCCACAGACCTTGGTGGAGTCCAAGGTCACCCCCTCAGCATCAGCCGTCCACTTGCCCCGTGTGACGTGGACCTGAAGGTTCTTTGCTGTGATTGTGAACCCATCACCCTCCTCTTTGGGATCACCATCCATGAGGGTGACTTCGAGCTTTCCACCGTCAGCATCGAAGGTCTTGGCATCCTTGCAGGCCACTGCCTGAGTAAGCACCCCCTTCACGTTGGGGCGGTCGATGTGGATTCCCCTGAGCTGGGCACAATCCCAGCTCTTCCACTTGACCTCGTCCACCTGAACCCCCGGCTTGAGGCCGTTGACATACCTCTTCAGGAAGTAGGGGAAGGTCAACCAGGTGGTGATGGTCGAGACTCCAAAGACTCCAACCGTGATGCCGATGGCCCATTTTGTTCGGGTGTTCACGAGCACACACTACACCAGAAATGCAGAACGGCGGAGCAGGTAGCCTACTCCGCCGTTCAGTATGCCTGATTCAGGTCAGATTTTGACTTGAATCTCCTTCATATCGACCTTGCAGAGGACGCCCTTCAGGTCACCGAAGTCGAGGGTCATCGAGTTCTCATCGAGGGATGCAAACTCCGAGAACCAGACCTGCCCGACCACGATTGCGAACTTGATGCAGGCAATCTCGTAGATGAACTGACGAGCCTTGTTGATGGACTCCTTGGCCTTGCCGTCAATCCAGGAGATGAAGGCTTCATCCTTGTTGGGGGCCTTCGTGTAGGCATCCGAGGCCAGCCAGGCTTCGACTTCCTTCACGTAGGGAGCCATCAGGGCGATCCCAGGGGTCATCTTCCCGCCCATCTTGGCCTTCACATCGGCCACCTTGGGAAGGGAAGAGAGGCCCTTGATGCTGACCGAAAGCTCCTTGCCCATGTAGAAGTCGGTGGCTTCGGCCTGGACGACCTTGGGTCCGAACCCACTGTAGTCAGTGAATCCTTGGTTCTTCAGCCACTCGGCTGCCGCTTCTCCGTAGGTGAGCTTGAAGGATGCCGATTCCTTCTTGGCAACCTTCTCGTCACGGTACGCCTTGAAGACCTTCTGGGCAGCCCGAGCCGACTCCAGAGCGAACTGCTCCTCGAAGAGGACCTTGGCCGAGGCCGCCTTGACCATGCGACGGTTGATCACCGGAAGAGCCCGGAGATTGATCACGCCTTCGACATAGTCCCCAGCAACCGTGAGCTTGGAGGGCTTGGCTTCCTCAGGGAGGAGGGTGGCGAGCTTGTTGGCCGTTTCCTTCGTCACTCGAACGGGCAACTTCTCGATGTTCACGAGGCCATCCTTGACCACGGCGTAGTTCCGGAAGATGAACGTCGGGAAAGAGTCGGGTACCTTCCCCTTGAACTCAGCCGGGAGGCGCTTGGAGAGGTCCACCTTACCGGTCTTGCGAACCAGCATGGAGATGTTGGGGCGGTCCTCGTTGTAGGTCAGGCTGGAGATGGGGTACCCATCCGAAACCGGGTCTGCCTCGAACTTCAGAGCCTCGGGCTTGTTTGCCGTGAGGGCTGCCAGCTCTTCTTGCAGGGCCTTGATCTTGGAGGCGTTCTTCTCCCCCGCCATCTTCTTGGTGATCTCGGCCACCTTGACCTGCTCTTCTTCGGTCATCACCTCGTCAGCATCGATCCGGCCACGGCCGATCCGAGCGTACTTGAACTCGGGGTGGTCGAGGAGAACCCGGTTCGTGTCGTCCGAGGAGAGGAGCTGGAGAAGGTCGAGCACCGTGTAGGCATCATCCGCCGGGACCTTGTTCGGGTCGTAGCCCTTGGTGAACCGGGCCTTCACGTCGAAAGCTGCTGCCTTCGATGCGTCCATATACTCGGAATACTTCTGCTTTCCGAAGCAAGTGCTGAACTGCTCGATGAAGGCCACGTCCCCGAGGCACTTCAGGAGGGGAAAGACCGTCTCGGGCTTCATCCTGACGCTGTAGAGGGAGACCGCCGCATAGAGGGGGGCGATGATCTCCGTGTCCTTGCCGCTCTTGGCGAAGTCCTTGACCAGAGCACCCGCATCGGGGGACTTCCCGTTCATGGGGTCGAAGGGGGAGAGCCACCAGAGGGACGTGGTATCCTCGGGTACCTGGACTTTCCCTTCCTCCACGGCATAGGTCGTGAGGTCCCCGTCGGCCAGGGCATAGGCGAACCCGCCCACGGTCCCACCCGGAACCTTGACCTCGATCCGAGGAGCCCCAGAGAGCTTCTTGGACATGATGGCCTCGAAGGCGGGCTGGTACTTGTCGAAGTGCTCAGCGAAGATGAGCTGCCCACCGGCCTTCTCGGCCATGGCCGTCAGAAGGGGACGGTCAGCATAGTAGCCGTACTCCACGAAGGTGGCAGAGGAGAGGCCCCCAGCAGCCTTCTCGACGGTCTTGAGGATGTCCGCCCGTGACCACTGGTTGTCACAGCCGTCGCTCATGAAGAAGAGGCTGAAGACCGCCTTGTTCTTCTTGGCTACTCGGTCGATGAGCTTGGAGACCTCTTCCAGGGGCTCCTTGAAGCCCGTGAGGCCCACCGGCTTCAACCACCGGTCGATGGCCTTGTTCACGTCGGCCAGGTCCGCCAGGGTCGCCACAGGCTCCGCTTCGAGGAGCGCTCCGAACTCTCCACGGCCAGAGAACCAGATCACCGAGAGGGTGTCCTTGTCTCCGATCAGCTTCGGGAGCTTCTTCTTGAGCTGCTCACGAATCTTCGGCAGTTCCCCGTACATCGAGCCGGAGCAGTCGATGACGACAATGTGGTTGACCGGAGTCTCAGCAGGCTTGGCCGGAGCCGCTACCTTGGCAACTGGTTGGCGAACGAGGAAAAGCCCGTCGGAGACCTTGTAGGATGACATTCAGTACGCTCCTGTTTCGTGGTTCAGGTTACCCTCGATCTACACCGATGGGTCCTAGGTTCTCTGAAAAATCGACTTGACCCACCAAGAAAAGTCTCCAGGTGGGTCAACGATGTTCTCGAAGTAGCAGGTGGAACCCTCTTGAATGCCCCTGTTTCAGGTCGAAACCAGTGGCTAACTTATCTAGCGATTTCGGCAAGATCCGTCCACCAGGTCCGGGTCAACCAGACCCCTGGATCCAGGGGTACTCTTGCATGACGGGTTCCACCGTCATGCAGCTACACCGTCACTACATCAGGGAACGGGGAACCACTGAGCTAGAGGGTCTTCCCTCTTGATTCCGGCACATTCGTCACAGAGTCCGATTCGGGTCGTCTTGTTGGGGCTCATGCACCGGCATTGACTGATCACCGTTCCGCACTTGCCGCAAACCTCTGTGTAGTGCTCAGACGCAATCTTTGCGCCACCTGCCCGGCAGATGGTCCGGAAGAACTCCTGGGTCCAGGGTCCGAGGGCTCGGGGACCCTTGAGAATCCAGAGCTGGAAACACTCTGCAAAGGCTTCAACAGGGGAGGTTCGACCATAGTCTGTGATCTCCTCCACCAGAACGGTCTCACCCTCGCTGCCCATCAGGAGGTCCAGGTACTTGCTACGGTCGAAGGTCCTAGCATCCCAGGAGACAACCGGTAACTTGGCAAGCTCCCTGAAGCGAAGCTCATCCGACTCATTCCGAGCTGCCTGAAGGGCCACCTGGAGAACCTTGGCCTCATCGTTCATCGCTCTGGGATTGTCCGGGTCCACCTTGGGAATGACAGCATCAGCGAACCGATGGATGTCCTCCTTGGTGATCTTGATGCCCTTGGACTCCATCACCTCATCCCAGTAGGACCGAGCTTGACCAGGGAGGTCTCGGAAGTAGAACCGATGCCCGATCTCGTGGGTCACCGTCCGGATGGTATCATTCCCTGCCATCCCAAGAGGGAGGAGGGTCAGGGTATCCGTGGCTGGGTTGTACATCCCGTTGGTGAGGGCTTCCTTCTGGTCGAAGTTGATGGTGACTGAGAGGCCCTGAACAGCCCCAGGGAAGCCTGCCTTCGAGACCCCTGAAACCCACTTCTTGAGCTGGTTCAAGGTTTTGTGGAGGTCGTCCTCACTGTCCTCATCCCGACCATAGTTCTCAAGGGTGACCCGAATCCCTCCGACATCCAGGGTCTCTACCGGGTCGTGCCGCTGAAGGGGTCCGCCTCCCTGAGAGGCCAGATACTCATCCAGGTCCTTGAACGCCTTCGTAGCTGCCACCTGGTAGCGCTTGATGTTACGCTCCCGCTCATGCTTGAGCTTCGAGAGTTCCGGGATGTTCCCGTACATGGTGGGGAACAGAAGGCTCAGCGTGTACTGGAAGTCCCAAGCAGACTTTGACACCTCACGCTCTAGGTACCCCTGGTCCTTCTTGTCCTTCTTGGGAAGGACCACCTTGTAGACCCAGTCAGTGAACCCATCTCTGAAGACTCGGAAGAGCTTCTGAGCCTCAAGGAACTGGCTCTTAGCTTTCTCACTGGTGGAATCATCGTCCCAAGAGAAGTCCAGGGGAATGTCCCTGTAAATCTTGGTCATGACCCGGAGGTCCTTCTTCCACTGCTCCAGCTTTGCCTTGTCAACCACGGCAGCAAACCGACGGGCAACATTGGAGGCGATCCGGTATCTCAGGGCCACAGCTTTGATGATCGGGTCCATCACAAGCCACAGTGCATCGAAGGACTACTCCCCTTATGTGTCCACCTCTGTAAAGACGTGATCGAGGTTGTGCTTCAACACCTGGAAAAGCAAGGTCTCTACTACGTGGAGATCCAAGGCATCCCAGGGGTCAAACCCATTGTGGCCTCAAGGGCAATGAGTCTTGCAAGGGCAGAAAGAAGAAGGGCGGAGATTGAATCCGCCCTTCTTGCATACGCTCAGCCGGGTCACCCTGAAAGTGGATCCCCAGCAGCTTCACGCTTCGAGAGGGTGCTGACTCACGACTCGATCCCGCCTACTTGTCATCCCCAAGAATGTGGCTGAACCGGTCCCCACCAGCAGGTGGGATGGCCTTCCACGAAGTCATGAAGGATTCCTCGACAAGTTCGATGCACAGGTCATCGATCCTGGCCCGGTCAGGCTGCTTTGGAAGGGACGAGGTCTTCATCAGCTCTTCGAGTTCCTTGTCCTGTTGCTCCGCCCAAGCCACCAGCTCGAAGTAGTCCCAGGCCCCAGCCCGGATCCGAAGAAGCTCTTCCGCATCCGGGCGACGAACCAAGACCTTGCCCTCGGTCAGGATCTCCCGACACATTCGGAGTAGGCGAACCAGGTGCATCCCATGCTTCGTGTCGTAGCCGAACTTCTCTTCGAGCTTGGCCCGGTCCTGGTTCCGGTTCTTCTTCCACTCGTTGTACTGCTGCCACTCTCGAAGGCGAGCCGTGTACTGGCGCTCCTTGTCTAGTAACTCGATGAAGTTGGTAGACAGGCCCAGGCTGTTTGCTGCTGCCTGCCAGACCTTCTCATCAGTCTGCTCCCAGGACCACTGGGTGATCTCGGTCAGGCGACGGTAGAACTCATCCTGGATGGCCTGACGCATGGCGGGCTCGATGTTCTCCAGCTCATGCCAGTTCCACTCGTCCAGGCGCTTCTTGATGGCAGAGTTGGCAGCCGCAAGCTGGTCCCCAGGAATGACTGTCCGCTCGGGAAGTCCGAACTCTCCCCTCGAAGGGGCACCCGTAGGTGGGTTCTTCAGCCACCGGTAGTGGGTGTTGATCCTCTTGAGCTGAGAAACGGCGTACCCAGAGAAGGTGTGCTTGGCCTTCCGGCTCAAGAACAGGTGCCGATGGTCGATGAGTTTCTGACCCAGTTGGCTCGTCAGAAGGTGATCCTCAGGGTCCGTATGCAGCAACTCCAGCACGTTCGGGTTAGCATCCGAAGCCAACCGGAGGAACTTCCGGATCTCGAAGATGCAGAAGTCTGGCTCCTTCTGGTCCGCCTGCTCGAAAACCTGAGAGAATCCGAGGTAGTAGGTCTTCGGGGCGATGCAGATCCCTCGGATGTCCACATCCGAGGTTGGGAGACTCGTCCCGTAGGCATGGCTTCCGTGCCTCGTGAGATAGAGCGTCCTGTCAGGGAGCCAGGTGAGATTCCCCTTGTACTCGTTCCAATCGAAGTTCATGTGACCTCTTACACCGGAGGGCGGTATGGGAAACGTGTTGTCTCGACGGTTCTACCAAGTTTTGCTGGTAGCTAGCATGGACAGGGACAAAAGAGCCGAGGAAGTTCGGGATTCCGACGGCAATAAGGTCCCCGCCTGGGCCATTCACGAGAGGTCTCTTCTCCTGACCGAGGTCAACTTGGAGCGGGAAGCCAAAGGGCTTCAGCCGGTTGGGGCAGAGGACATCAAGAAGGGTGAGTCGGTGGGGCACCCCGAGTATGGTCGGGTCCTAGCCGATCACTGTGCCTGTCTGGCTTCGGGGTGAAGAAGGTAGAAGCACCCAGGTAGGTAGGGGTGCGGCTTGAATCCCAGCTTGTTCACGAGCATCGAAGGGAGTCGAGGGTTCAGGACACTCTCGACGTACAGCGATAGGTCCGGGTGATCGACCTTCAGACGGGCCACCAACCGGGTGAGGGTTCCGCTTCCCGGCTTCCGTGCCTCCATGTTCGCCAGGTCGAGGAAGGTACGCTCGACCCCATCGATCTTCCGTTGGCTGATCCTCACGTAGAGACCAGAGAACCCTGGCTCTCTGACCCATCCGTTGTGGGGCCAGGAGACCTTGGCCTGAGCGATAAAGGCATCAAGCGTTGGGAGTCGCATGAATCGACCTCTCAGCAGCCTCGACTTATTTGGTACCTAGGGAGGGAGTCCGGCCAGAGAAGGCTGCAACAAGGGCAGCGCCCTACCGAGGTCCTTCTGGTGCCGCAAGAACAGATGCCTGCCTCTGAGAGCACTTCGACTGCCAGTGGACGAAGCTCCCTCAACTTGGCGACACTCAACTCGTTGTTGAGTCCTGAGAGTATAACCAGGTCTGAGGCGTCAGGCAGACTGTCGATCACCAGGTCCGGGGTACTTGGCATGAGCGGGGTCCCTAGTCTCCCCTGAGCCTCATGGAGAGCCTGTTTCAGTTGATCCTTGTCACTGACCACTTGCCACCGCCTTCTCTGCTTCTCCGACTTGTTCGACCAGGTCCTCGTAAATGACCTCGTTGACCAGCAGGTCATCCCAAGTGAATTTGGAGTCGTAGTCGTTGACGTTCCAAAGCAAGGCCCCGATGGCCTTGACCAGGGTCCAGTGGTACCCGCTCCCCTGGTAGTGCTTGCCCTGAAGGGCAAAGACCCTCATCGCAAGGGCCGGGAGCTGGGCACCCAGCTCCTTGCGCTTAGCCTGGGTCTCGACTTGGAGAGCGTGAGCTTGAACTTGGTCCATGGTCCTACAACGTTCGAGGTCCGAGTCTTTCAACCAGGCGCCTAGTATTCCGAGGGGAGGAGGAACGTGGTCACGCTCCGGTCTGCTTCCGTGATGATCCAGAGGGTGTCCGAATCCTTCTTGTAGGACGACAGAAGACGGCCCCCGGAGGCCAGGGAAGAGTCGTTGGACGCCTTGTCCTCGTCATCGAGGTCGCCCCAGTCCCCGTTCAGGTGGCGGGCGAGGGAGAGGGTCATGAAGTCGGTAGAGAAGCGCTCACGGGCACCAGGGGTGGAAACGATCTGGCCGATAGCGAACATGGTTGGCTCCTTTCAAGAGGCACGATTGGCGAAGCGGGCTCGGGACTCCTTCACGAACTCAGTCCCACGGAGGTAGGCAATACGGGCACGCTCGATGATGCGGTCCAAAACCGCTTCCTCAGAACCCGTGCGAAGGATCTTCGGGAACTTGCCGATTCCGAAGGACTTTCCGTTGCCCTCGAACACGGTGCAGATCCGAATGGCGTCCTCGCCACAACCACGGGCAACCGAGGCCCCGTCCCGAAGGCTCGTGTAGACCTTCACCTTGACGCAGGGGTCGGCCTTGTGCGTGAACACATAGACCACCTCACGGTTCTGGACCGTGCGGACGAAGCCCTTCGAGCTGAGGAGGTTTTCAATCGCCTGGCTGCTGACTTCAACATATCGGGTTGCCATGTCTCTACAACGGGCCAGCCCCGAATCTTTCAACCAGGTTCGTAGAAAAAATCTAGCTGACCGAAGCAAGGACCTCGTTGACCTCCAGCTCCTCCTCGTAGGTCAACTCGTTGGGGTCCTCTTCATCGGGGTCGTACCCATCCCACCCGCCCCGGTCGTCATCGTCCCGAACGAGGTACCCAGGGTGAAGCCCGTCGTGGATCTCTCGGTGGCACCTACAGCAGACCAGAACGCATTTGTCCAGCTCTGGCCGGATGGTCTCGAACGCCACCACCCGCTTCGAGATGGTGAAGTCTTTGGTCCTAGGGTCAAAATGATGAAAGTCGAAGGCACTCGGGAATCCAGTGTAGCCACAGATGACACACTTGCCCCCCTTGTAGGCGACCGCTTGTTCCCGGAGGGTCTTTCGTCTCTGGTAGGCTTGCTGCCGTTTGACCCACTTCTTGTCTAGTTCGGAGACCACTCTGACCCGAACGCATAAGAGAATCCTGAGTGGTGTAGGAGACTTCAGTGTTGTTCGAGGATGACGGCAGTATCGAGGCGAGTTGGTACTTTGCCCTGGGAAGGCGGCAACCCCGTCCGCCTCCACCACCTCCGTACCGAGGGCTCCACTGGCAGGCGATCCAGGAGATACAAGCCGAGGAAGATGCTCGGGTTTTTGCCATTTTGGACGAGATAGCGGGTCCACCTCCGCCTCCTACCCCGCCACCCCCGACCCGGCTGGAAAGAATCGTCACCGAAAACTTGGCCTGCTGAAGGGACCCCATGTACCACGGGACCAAGCGGAATTTCCCGCTTGGAGGTCCACATGAACAACGAGTCCACGCTTCCCCGCCCCAGGTCCCTCTTTCATGTTATCCAGTCGGGGCCATGGGATCCCGCTACCTTCGGGGTCGTCGAAGTAGAGGTGAGGGATTCCCAGGATGGGCTTGAGGCCATCATAGACAGTCGAACCGAGCCCCAGATCCGATTCAAGATCGATGCCTACGAACTGAAGGGGGATGTCCTCTTCCTTCGCACCAATGCTGTCCGGAGGTGGATCTTCCGGGCACTCAACTAAGACAGGATGGGTGATGGACGAACAAGACCTTGAGGACATCCTGGTGATGGCCCTCAAAGAGTTTGCTGAGGCCAATGATCTATCGATCAAAGCTGTAACGGTGAAAGACAAGGGTTTCGGAACGGAGCCCGGCCTCATCGTCACAGTTGGTGCCGTAGAGTTCCACGTAGCCATCACCCAAACGGTGTTTGAGGATACATGACCCAGACCAAAGCCTCCCCCTTCGTGAAGTGGGCAGGTGGCAAGAGGCAACTCCTGGCCTCGATTCGCCGCCGTCTCCCAGCCCAGATGAACACCTACTACGAGCCCTTCGTGGGGGGAGGGGCGGTCTTCTTCGCTCTTGCCAACCGAGGGGCCTTCAAGCGGGCCGTCCTGAACGACATGAACTCGGAGCTGGCTGATACCTACCGAGCCCTCGCTACGGGAAAGGCCCAAGGGGTCATCGACATCCTGAAGACCTACCCCTACGACCGGGACTTCTTCAACGAGATGAGGACCAGGCTCCCCGCCGACCTCCCCCTGGAGGAGCGGGCAGCCCGGTTCATCTACTTGAACAAGGCTGGGTTCAACGGGCTCTACAGGGTCAACAAGAGCGGGGGCTTCAATGTCCCCTTCGGCAAGTACACGAACCCCACCATCTGTGACTCTGAGGGGATTCTGGAGGCCGCAAAGGTCCTTCAGGGGGTCACCATCGAGTGCCAGGACTTCGCCCTCTCGGTGGCTGGTGCCCAACCAGGGGACGTGGTCTACTTCGACCCCCCCTACCTCCCTAAGTCCGATACCGCCAACTTCGTCTCCTACACGGAGGACGGGTTCGGAATCGAGGACCACCAACGGCTGGCCCAACTCTACAAGGACCTGGCTGCCCGAGGAGTGTCCGTTCTCCTGTCCAATGCTGACGTGTCCACCACCAGGAAGCTCTTCCAGGGCTGCCGAATCGCCCGCATCGAGGCCAAGAGGAGCATCAACAGCGACGGGGACAAGCGTGGGATGGTCGGGGAAGTCCTCATCGGAGCCAACCTCTAGCCCCCGTTCTAGGTGGATTCCCATCCTATGTGGAGGGCATCCCCAAATCCCTCGCACCGAGATCACAAAAGACCAAGGGCCGGAATGGGACTACCACCCGGCCCTTGGAATTTTCCCCTATCACGCCTACGGCGTATACGCTTTGACGAGATTGAGGAGGTAGATGTATGGGTTGGGATCCTCCGGCTTCACGTTGAAGCTGAACCCTGCTGCCTTGGTGTGTCCGCCACCCCCGTGGGCCTTGGCGAATGCACCCACATCGAACCCGTTACGAGTCCGGCAAGAGACTGCGATCTTGGGTCCAACAGCGTTCCCAGCCCCAGGCCAGTTGACCAGGTCATCGTCCTTCTCTGAGAAGTAGCTGAACCCGAGGATCAAGTCAACGTTGCCCGTGGACATCTCAGCCACGTCACTTGTGGCCGAGACACCCTGGTGGATGAGCACCTTGAGCCCATTGGGAGTGGTACCCTTGTAGGCACCCTCCAGAACCTTGGCCGTCTTCCGATCCTGCTTCTCGACCAGGAAGTGGCCCATGCTCATTCGGATATTCCACTCCACTTCTTCCCCGTTGTTCGGGAAGATGGGGGTCTTCAGCCAGGTGTCCTTGGAGAAGAACTGAAGAGCCTCATGTGCCTCACGGGCAGCGTGCCATAGCTCGGACTGAGTCTGCCAGGTGTCCCGAGTGCTGATCAACCTGGCGAACCTCTCCACCGTATTGGAGAAGGTCCCCTTGGTCACAAGGTTCTCGATGAACTGGTTGAGTTGGACCACCTCGGGGTTCTGGTCGATTGACTGAACGGAGGGCTTCTCGCCAAGGCTCTTGAGTAGCTGGTCAGAAACAGAAGCCTTCAACTGTGAAAGCTGTAGCTGATACTGCTCGAAGGCCAAACGAGCACCACCATTCAGGTAGCTCTGGGGATCCGACTTCACGAGGGGAAGCCACACCTCTTGGTAGGCCAAGAGTGCTCCAGCGACCCCAGGATTGGTGGTCTCATCGGCAAAGACCCCGTTGGCACCGAACGCCTCGACCACGTCCTTCTGGTACTTGTGGTGGTCCAGAACGATGGCCCCAGCGTCGATGAACTCCTGGACTCGCTCCACATAGGGGCTGAAGTCGCAGAAGATCATCCCAGGGATGGCTGAAAGCTCCTTGTGAGCTGCCGAGTTGTAAGAGAGGAACACCACGTTGGCGCCAGGAAGAACGCTCTTCAGGATCATGGCCGACGCCAGACCATCAGAGCAGTTCTCATGTGTCACGATGGTTCTGATGGTTTGTAGCTTATCAGCATCGAGGGTCATCGGTGTTAACCTTCCTTGCGCTCAAGAGCGTCCTTCTTCTCTCGGATGCTATCTATCAAAACATTCCTAAGCGTTTGAGAGACCACCCGATCACGCTCTGGTTTGGTTTCAGCGTACCACTTGTTCAGCTCGTCCCTACTGACGATCCGCCCGAGTTCGCCCAGGAGCTTCTTTTGAATGTCATACTCCTGGAACTGGTTCGGGGGTTGGACGAACGGGTTCGAGGCGGTACCCCTGCTCTCTTCTGGTATTTCCTCGAACTTCTTGCTCAGCTCGGTAGAGGTTCGGACGGCCCCAATGGCCTTCTCGAAGGCATCCCTTGCGTCTGCTTCTCGGTTCCGGTCCCCAGAGAAGATCGAGTCACACAGAAGTCGGAAGGAGTCAAAGGCCAGCATGAAGCTGGTGAACTGGGCCTGGGTTTTCATCCCCGGCATCGACTGCCGGAGGGCCTCTGCCATCATCTGGGCAGCTTCAGGGGGCATTGGTTGGGTCATGGGTCTCTCACGAGCGAGGCTTAGGAGTCACAGCCAGGACCTTGTTCCCATACCGCTCCGCAATGGCCTCAGCATCCTGTACCGATACACCAGCAGAGCGGGCCTTGAACTGGACGATCCCCTTCATCAGGGGAATCGCCGTCTCTGGCTTGGAGAGCAGCCTAATACAAGCCCGACAGAAGGGGTACTTGTCGAGGGGCTTCTCCTCACCCATCTTCCGCATGGCTGCCTTCTCCTTGGTAGTCGGTGAGAAGATGGTCATCGCCTCCTCATCACGCTCTCGACCACATACAGAACATGTGAGTTTCATCCCTTTTCCCCGTATTCCTTGAGGAGAATGGAGTCGATGGTGTCTAGATCCACCTCCCCCAAGCAGACCCTCTCAGCCAGTAGCAAGGCTGACCCGATGGGCATCGTCATCATCTGGAGGTTGTGCTTTCGCAGAATCTTCTCCTGCTCCAGGTGGAAAGGATCCGCTATGTCGTCACGAGGAATGATCTGGGTGGAGTCGCCAAGTCGATGAGGGTGACAGTAGTATGGGTCTGAGATGGCGTAGTAAGCTCGACAGATCAGTGGCCTTGCGAGGTAGGCCATACAGCGCTTCTTCTCGTTCAAGAGGGGGCATGGGATCATCGAGAGGAGCCACATCTCGTAGGTCGTCCCGAACTGCTTGTCCGCTGTGGACCTCAACCTCTCCTTGAGTCCGAGGGTCCACTTTCGATGCTTCAGGAGCCACCGGTAGATGAGGATTCCCTCAAGGATCGAGATGGCTATTGGGTGGTAACAGCACCAAGCACATCCAGTGCTACAGGTGACCCTAGCCCCGTGCTTGGGGATCTCATCCTGGATTCTTCGCTCGAAGCTCGAAGCCATATCGTGCCGAAGAACTTCGACCTTTCCGACCGAGTTCTCGACCACTATGGGGAGCTTGCGCTTAGTCGTCATCGTCATTGAAGAGTCTGGTGAATCGGTTCTGTTCGGATGGCCTTGCGGCTGGCGCCCTGGCCTTGGAAACTGCCACCCGGTGAGCCACCGTGCCGAACGTCTTGGGCACGACGATCCGGATCAAGGACCCACTTCTATGGGTTGCCAACAAGAGCATACCGGGAAGGAGTCGGACCTCGGGTCGAACGAAGAAGGACCCGCCCTCTCTGGCAAAGTCGCTCGGGACCCAATCCACCCAAGGTTCCAGAACCCTCTCAGAGTCCCTGCCAGGGGGTCCAGGGACAACCAACCTGACGAAAGGACCCGCCCCGCTCTTGAAGGGAGCAGTCAGCATCGGCCATTGCTTCGGAGGGTTGGCAACAACCCCCAGCTCAGCCGTGTGGGTCCGGTCGAACTCCCGAGGAAGCTCTATCTTCGACCCATCCAGGCTGTAGAGTGTCATCAGGCGAGCTACCCGGTCGTAGCTCGTGACCAGCCACCGCTTGTCTTGGTACTGAACCAGATCGCCAAGCTCCATCAGTTGTTCCCTTGGAGGATGCAACACCGGCCAGAAGCGAGGAAGTCAGCTAAGATGCTGTCCACCTCCGGAACCCTCTCAGTAAGGGCTCGAACCACCCCCAACCGAGCCTCCTTGCACCCCTGCTGGACCAGGAAGTCAAGCTCCTCCTTGGACCCACCCTGGGACATCCATTGCTGGAGCACCTCCGTCCACTCCCCCTGAGCACCGATCAGGAAGTCCTGCTCTACTGTGAGAAAGGGTTCCCAGTAGTCACCTGCCCCCTCGGAACTCTTCCGCTCATAGACAAAGAGCCTCATTTGGGACTTCAGGAGTCGGGTAACCGCCAAGAGTGTTCGGTGGCTTGAGGTCACGATGATAATACACCAGAAAAAATCAGGGGTGTCGGGTAGTTACCCAACACCCCTGATTTTCTCCTTGGTCGGATCAGGAGAAGGACCCAACTCCGTGACTGCTGAGGATCGAGTCAACGATTGCCTCGGGGGACTCGGGGTCGAGGGGGTCAACCACCACAGGGGCAGCCTTCTTGGGCTCGGCCTTCTTGGCCTCCACCTTGGGGGCCTCCACCTTGGGCTCAGCCTTCTTGGGCTCAGCCTTCTTGGCCTCCACCTTGGGCTCAGCCTTCTTGGGCTCAGCCTTGGGGACCTCTGCTACCACTGGTTCAGGGGCAACCACAGCGGCCTTGGGGGCCGGGACAGACTCTTCCTTCGGTTCGTCGTGGGTCTTCTTCCCGGAAGCGTAGGGGTTCGACGGATCGAGGTAGTAGTGACCTCGGTCGCCCTCGACACGGAGGAACAGGTTCTTGTTGGCAGACAGGGTGTAGCGGATGTAACCAAGCGGGTCATCCGAGTTGGGCAGCCAATGCCGTCGCTTCAGCTCAGCATGGATCTCTGCCCCCGTTGCAGTGGACTTGCCCATCACGATCTGGATGGCTTCGATGAGCCTGGGGACCGACTTGGAGGCGGACTTCCTTCCACCTTTGACCTTGGGTGAAGCCTTCGCCTTGGGGGCGCTCTTGGCCTTCTTCTTGGCCTTCGCCTTTGGCTTTGACTTGGCCTTGGGGGTGCTCTTGGCCTTGGGGGCGCTCTTGGCCTTGGTGGGAGCTGCTGCCAACTTGACCTCAGGGAGAGACGCTACGGTCTCATCCATACCAAGAGCAGCCCTGAGCTTCTTGATCTGCTCTGCTGTCTCATTGTAGCCAGCAATAGCTTCCTCATGCTTGGCAGCCCAGTCAGCCAACTCGGCTTCCTTCGCCGTGAGCAACTGCTCCGCAAGGAGGTCGCTCTTGGATCTCTCTTTCATCTGTGTTGGTCCTTTCTCATCTGGTAGGCTCTAGCCTCAGTACACCGGGTACGGTACCGGTCATTCAATTTAGAAGGGTCGGAGGTATGATGTGGTGTCATCGGAATTTAGTCAACTTCTACTTGGAGGTCAACTTGTCGATGACACGGGCCTGATGTGGATCTTCGTCCCCCTCCTTGATGTTCTTGAAGTCACACCGCTGAATCTGGAAACAAGTGGCAGTGACACCTGGCCCTGCCTTGAGTCCCTCGCAGTTCTGACAGATACCCGTCCCGAAGTTCAGCTTGAATCTCACTTTCGAGGCTTCGGCCAGTGCTTCTCGATAGGCTACCTGTAGTTCAAGGGCTGCTGAGTAGGCTCGCTCAAAGTTACCATCGAGAAAAGCCTGAAGAAGTACCTCTGAGGGGTCACTCAACCTGGGAACTCTCGCTCCAGGTCCCGCTCGGAGATGATCCCGTACCTCCGGAGAATTGACTCCGACTTCCCCTCTCGGATGGCCTTCCGAAGACCTTCCAAACGTGGGTCCCCCTTGGCTTCGGCCCGCTTGATGGCCTTCGACAGGAGGGCGTCCCAAGCCAGAGGACCTATCGGAGCTATCTGCTTGGTCGGCTCGTGAGTTCTTGAGGTCTTCATCCTGGTTCATCTGCCTTGGTCGGGGTGAGTTGGGCTTCAAGGGCTTCCAGCTCGGATGGAATCAGAGAGCCTTCAGTGAAGAACTGCTTGAAGTAGTAGAGTATTCGGAGAACCGTCTTCCGGTGAAGCTCTTGCTGGGCCTCCATGGAAGTAAGGCGTTCCTGGACAGACTCTACCGCCGCTTGGGCGGTTTTCAAGGTCTCGATGATCTCGTCAAGACCTGCATACCCCTCGGCAAGCTCCTGCATCCGCTCTGAGGCTTCCACGAACCTGTCGATCTTCGAGGCCAGGTCTCCTACCTGAGCCAGCCCCTCAAGGGCCTTGGCTGGGTTAGGTACCTGACCCCCGCCCCCTGCCCTCCGGAGCTTGCGTGCCGGGCTACTGCTCATCGGTCCCCGCAGTTCCCACGAAACAGGTTGTAGAACGGGAGGCAGTCACCTTGATTCAGCCTCCGTTGCTGCTCATCGTCTTCCTGGACGGTGGGCAGCAACGGAACATCCCGAAGAAGTTCGTGTAGTTCTTCGCAGGTCGTGACCCTAGCCAGGTCCGTCCTGGCCTTGGGGTTCCTCTGGATCGTGTAGATGACCTGGTCCTTGGTCATGGTGTCGAGAAGGCACACGCCTTCCCCGAACCATTCGTTGTTCGAGGTGTCCCCATCACAGAGGGTGGGCTCGAAGCCGATGCCATGGGGCTGCTCATCACAGGGATCATTCGGGTCGCTCATGGTTTCCTCAGCCACTCGGCTTTGAAGTAGGTGGGGGACTCTCCGAGGGTGAGGCGTCCATAGAGGATCCCACCCTTTCTTTTCAGGCTGAACACCGGCTCGAATCCAGGAGACCCTAGGACCGCCTCCTTGGCCTTGGCAACGAAGTCCTCAAGAGAATAGGTCTCGATGGCACCCTGGACCTCCTCAGCGGTAACACCCTCTGAGTCTTCTTCGAGGTCAATCCCCAGGTCTTCTGGGGTCAGGAATGGGGCAGGCTTGAAGTTCATGAAACCACGGGGAGGCTTTGGGTTGTATTCCTACGCTTCGGACTCAGGCTCTTGTCGGCAGCGTAGCAGTAGGAGCACCCCATCGTACACGTTTCGTTGATCGTGAAGGGGTCCACCATGAGTACGCACCCACAACCCTCTGAGGGGGGCTTCTGAAGTCCCTGCATCGAAAAGTCCTCGGGAGGAGCACAGACCCCGGACCCGAGGTTCGGGTGCAGCTCAGGGTGACCCAAGAGGAACCGGTCTTCGTTGCAAAGAAGGACTCGAACCCCACGACGCTCCGCCCGTTCGGCAATCTGGACCAGCACGTTGATCCGCTCCTGGTCGGTCCTGGTCTCGGGCATCAGGTCGTTGTCTTGAAGGAACGAGAGGTAGACCCGCTGAAGACCGTGGTAGGCCGCCATCGCCAGGATGGTGTCGAACCTCTCTACCACGTCCGTGACCATCGGAACCGGAGAGAACCTCCAGAAGACGTTCTCCGGCTTGAAGACCGAGGCCGCCATCCCGAGGGTGTTGGCTCCCGCCCGAAGACTGGGCGCCCCCTTCTCTACTTCTTCCCAGCCGGTCACCGTGATGTGGACCTTGACCTTGTAGCCACGATCTTGGGGGTTCTCGAAGATGAGGTTGGTCGGGTCCTTCGTCCAGAATACCAGCCCGAGGGTATCATCCGGCCGAAGCGACCAGTGGGCTGGGACCCCGGTGGAGGGATCGAACCCGATCATCCGACCCTCTTTCAGGGCCTCTTTGAACCAGGCCCACTTGGCTACCGGCACATCTGTCCAGCGGGAAAGCGAATACGGAAATCCTGCTTCCTTGCCACTTCGGATCGCTCTAGGGGGTCGCACGATCATCTTTACACCGTCGGTCGGTTTCAAGTTGAAAAAATCGTGGCTGAGACGTTGTACCATCATGATGGCCTACATCGTTTGCCCCCGCTGCTCCGGAAAGGGTCTCCTCCCTCACTACAGCCACGTTCAAGGCGGAATCTGCTTCCGCTGCGTTGGAGCGGGCATCGTCCGGGCCGAGATCAGCCTACATGTAAACGAGGTTCAGGTCGGCTCCGAGCGCATCCCGGTCGGCCCCTACTTCAAGATGACCCGCAAGGAGCTGATCGAGGTGGCCTTCAACATCTTCGAGATGGGTGACAAGTGCAACGAGGGTTACGCTCTCGCCACCCTGGCCCTCGTCCTTGGCCTGGCCGACAAGACCCTCCGTGACCGTGGCTACCTAGCCTTCGACAAGCGGTGCTCGGTCGAAGAGGACCGGCTCACCCTTCGAGACCTCACCACTCAGGTCATTGCCCGGTGGGGTCGCTTCCGGAAGACCGAGTCGGTGTAGTCTCCCTCCATGCAAGTTCCCCGGTCCCTCAATCAACTCGCCCAGATAGCCAACAAGATCGCTCACGAGAAGGGCTGGTGGGAGAAGCCACGGTCCCGGTCTGCCATCACCCTTCTCATGCAATCCGAGGTTTCGGAAGTCATCGAGGAGCACCGGGAGCACCACGAACCAACCGAGATTTGGTACGAGAAGTCCTACTCAGAAGGGGGCATCAAGTACACAACCAAGGGTGAGAAGGGCGACAAGCCATGTGGAATCCCCATCGAGCTGGCTGACTTCGTGATCCGGGTGGCTGACTACGCCGAAGAGCAGAAGTACGACCTGGAGAGGTCTGTAGTCAAGCTCCCCATCATCTCCAATGCCGATGACATCGAGGAGTACCTGGCCCGTATGAACTGGGCCATCTCGATGGCCTGGAACGCTGACTCCCAGACCGCCCTGTCAGAGGAGTTCTTCCTGGCTCTATCGGTCAAGTACGCCTTCGACCTGGCTCAGGGTTTCGAGATTGACCTCTGGGCTGCCATCGACGAGAAGACCGAATACAACAAGACCCGACCGCATCGCCATGGAAACAAGAGAATCTGAGCCCCCCAAGCGGGATGACAAGGCGGAGTACGAAAAGCTCCGCCTCACGGCTCCCTTCATCCTCGGGGCCGATGAGTGTGGCTACGGATCCTGGGCAGGTCCCTTGGTCACCTGTGCCGTCGCTGTCCCGAGGGACTGGAGACCCCCGAAGGACCTGAACGACTCGAAGAAGCTCCGCCCTGACAAGCGTGAGTACCTGTTCGAGATGCTTCGGTCCAAGGTGACGTATGCCGTCGAGATGGCTCACTCGGACGAGATTGACCGGGACGGGGTCATCGCTGCCCTCCACAGGTGCTTCCGTACTTGCATCGAAAAGGTCTTGGAGGTCAAGCCAGAGGCCCTGGTGGTCCTCGACGGGGAGGTCAAGCTCCCAGGGGTCAAGCACCTCCACTTCCCCAAGGCCGATGGGATCGTTCCAGCCGTCATGGCTGCTAGCGTCATCGGCAAGGTCCTCCACGACCGCTACATGTGGACCCTGGCCGAGAAGTACCCTGGTTATGGGCTGCACAAGTCATCTGGGTATGGTACCCCGGATCACCATGCTGCAATCAAACGTCTTGGGCTCACACCTATCCACAGAAAAAGCTACATCCCCTCAGACAAGTCCGAAAGGTATGAAGAAGCGAGCGGCATCAGTATCGACACTGACTCCGACTGACGCTTCTTACTTGGCTGGGCTGTTCAAGTCCTGGTTGACATTGAAGCGCCAATCGGCATAGGTCAGTGAGGGGAGGGCCATCTACTCTCCCTCACGAGAAGCTGTCTTGATCGCCTCCAAGGAGAGGGTCCCAGTTGGACCCTCGATGATGTCCCCATCCAAGGGCCAGCCCTTCTGAATGGCAAGGCGAGCCACCTCACGCCCTCGGACGAAGGCGTCAGCAATGGCCTCTGAGACCCCCTTCGAGAGACCCGTAGCATCTCGAATCTTCTTGGAGATTCTCTCGACCTTGTGTTCCTTGGTTTCCTTCTGCTCGTACTTGAAGGATTCCTTGAATCTGGAGGCAACTCTCCTTGCCATCAGCACATCCTGGAAGTCCTGGAGTGGGTCTGAGGCAGACTTCCCCTTCAGGTACTCCGAGGGTGGTTTCTTGCAAGACTTCGAGCCTGGATTGACGTGCTTGCAGTAGATGCTCCAAGCCGTTGCCCAAGCCTGTTCCTCACTGTAGGAAGGGTTCTTGTCCTTTACTTCCTCGTAGTATTTGTCAACCGGAGTCGGCATGGAACTGCTCCTACTCAGTGAAGCCGAAGGGACTTCTTGATGTAGGCCAGTTCTTCCTTTCCGAGAGGCTTGCCGTCCTTGCGCTCGATCCAGAGGTGATAGGTGGTGTTGTTCCCCGAGCTGTAGTCTTCCTCAGCCTGGGAGATGATCCAGTCACGCTTCCCGTCCGGGCTGCTGGAGGACCACTCAAGCCAGGACTTGTCATCCACCGCCTTGAGGACCTCTTCCAGGGTGTCGTAGGGCTCCGAGCCCTCCTCTTCCCACCCACGATCCTCAGCGTCACCCTCTTCGGCCGACTCCGGGGAGACAACCTCATAGGTCATCTTGTAGGTGTAGCCCTTCCAAGCCTTCTTGGCCTTCTCATCAAGGCCCTCAAGGTCATCGTCATCCAGGACCACGATGTTCGTGGCTGCTTCCTTGGAATTCCCCTCACCAAGGTAATCTGGGTTGGCATAGAAGTGCTCTTGGGTCACCTTGCCACGGGTGAGGATCTGGGTCTTGTGCGCCACCTCGGTCCCACGGTCCTTGTAGTAGGCATCCATGGTCCGCTTCGTGTGGGCATATTCAGGGGAAGGCCAACCAGCGTTGGCGAGCGCCTGCTGGAACTCCTTGAAGGTCACTTCCTTCAACCCAGCAGTGCGGGTCGAGGCAGCGTAGCGGGACACTACGTTGGCGATGATCGAAAGGCTCATGAGCTGGGTCTCCTACCACTAGGTCTCTATCAAAAGATCCAGAGGTACTTCTACAACGACCCAGCTCAGAAAGTTTCAACCGTCAATCACGCCTCTGCTCGCTGCTCCCGAAGAGTGATAACCCCCTGCCCACCATTCACGGTGTCCTCAGTCACAAGGATCCGCTCGATAGTCTCGTTGCTGGGGGTGTCATAGGCAAAGGTCTTCAGGGTCTTCTCGACGATGCTCCGAAGTGCCCGTGCCCCAGTTGGGCGCTTCTTGGCTTCCCGAGCGATGGCCCTCAGAGCATCCTCCGTGAAGTCCAGGCAGACACCGTCCATCTGGAACAGGCTCTTCACCTGCTTGATGATGCTGTTCCGGGGCTCGGTGAGAACCCGAATCATCTCATCCTCGGAAAGCTCGATGGTCGTGGTGATGACCGGGAGACGGCCCATCATCTCGGGAATGATGCCGAACTCCATGATGTCGTCTTCGTTGGCAGCCAGGTAGGAGGCCGACAGGTCGAGCTTCTTCTTCTCTGTGTTGGCCCCAAACCCGAGACGAGCCGACCCCTTGTTCACCCTCTGGGCCACGATGGGTTCGATCCCAGCAAAGGAACCAGCACAGATGAACAGGATGTTGGTAGTGTCGATGGTGTCATATGCCATCATCATCCCAGCTTTTCCGCCACCACGGGGGACGTTGACCCTCGAACCTTCGAGGAGCTTGAGGAGGGACTGCTGGACCCCCTCTCCCGACACGTCTCGGTACCCAGCCCTGTCCCGGCCAGAACCTCGGGCGATCTTGTCCACCTCATCGAGGAAGATGATCCCCCACTGTGCCCGCTCGATGTCGCCCCCAGCATCCAGGACGAGCCCCTGAAGAAGGGTCTCCACGTCATCCCCGACGTAGCCAGCCTGGGTCAGCCGGGTGGCGTCACCAACATGGAAGGGGACCTGAAGCATCCGAGCGATGGTCCTGGCAATGTGAGTCTTGCCCGTATTATGGGTCACAGTGAAGTCGTCAAGCAGGTAACGGTGGTCCCCATCGAGGACAAACCCGAAGTATTCCTCCGGGGGTAGGTCACGGGTTTTGAACCCTGTCCGAAGCACATTCTTGATGGCTTTCCGAGCAAGGGCCTTCTTCCTCTCAACCTTGGTTGGAATCTCAGCCACGTCACCAGAAATGAACATCCGGTAGTAGATGCCCTCCACCCCAGTCTGGCACCCCTTCACACATGGCTGAGGATAGCAAGCAAAACCAAGGCTTCTAGCGATGAAGGCCAGGTCATCAACAAGCTCTTTGGACTTGTTGATGAAGTCGAAACCACACCCGTCCTCATCAAGGGATCCATCAGTGTCCAGGAGCCCCGCAAGGATTGCCAGTCGATCTGCTCTGGAGGATACCTTGTAGCAGTGAGGGATGAACTTGGACTCACCCGTCACTTCCAGAAGATCCAGACCCGCCAACCTCTGTGCAATAGGATTGCGAGAAGCCTCGTCTTGGAGACCACCTGGACCCTCTACCTTACACAGGGCATAGGAGGGGCACTTCTCCTCATTGTAGTCGTAGATAGAGACGACCAAACCGAAGTTGGCCGCCTGCCTACGAGTTTCCTCAAGGATTTCTGGGTCTTCGGTGGTGACTCGGGGAGTCACACCGAGTGACCCATCACCAAGCAAGACGCCCAGAAAGTATGGGTCCAGTGGTAGCTCCTCCTGTGCTTTGAACTCGACAGGTACACGAAACAGCTTGTGAACTGACTTCTGAGTCCTTGACCAACCAAGCCAATCACGAAGGGGTACATCCTTGACCTCGTTTACAGGACGGTACCCAGAACCACCGTTGTAGCAAGTACGAACCAGCGTCAGAATGTGCCCCCGGTTGACCACCCAGGGCTCACCCTTGAGGGGCACAATCTCAACCATTTCCTCCACCCCCCTATGAAGTTCCAGCACATTTCGAGGAGTGGAGTCAGGCCCCATGAGTTGGTCCCCAACTTGGACGTTCTCCACCGCTTTCAGGGTACCATCATACATCAAGACAAGCTGACCCTTACGATGGCAACCCGATGGCCCAAGGAGCAAGATGTTGCTCTTCTCGATCTCGACCAGATCGATGCCATCCTCAGGCTTGGCGTCCCGGAGCTTCCGACGCTTGAAGTGGTTGTACACTGCGATTGCAATGTCCACCTTGGCCTGGTCTTGCCCGATCACGTACTGGTCTAGGTAGTCCCGGATCTCCCTCGGCTTGCGAAGGGGATCCTCTTTCTTCTGCTCGAAGCCACCCCTCTTTGCCCCAGCCTTGATTTCGTTGGCTGCCGTCTCCACACAACGGTTGCAAATGAAGGGGCCAGCCTCAGAGTCGGCAGCAATGATGTTCTTGACCTCGTTCCGAGGACGGCCACAGAACGAGCACTTGATCGGGCTAGGCATGACCGATCATACACCGGAACGTCGAGAAACTAGAGGTCGATTCGACACTACTTGCCGAGAAGCCGCTTCAGGTGGTCTGGCAGCTCCACCGGCTCAGTCTCGGGAACCTTTCCAGTGGTCATGTAATCCTCGAACTTGTCGAGGACCGCCTGGTCCCCTTGCCCGGTGATCCCGAAGTTGGTCAGGGCGAACAACTCAGCGAAGCTCTCCCCCTCGGTTCGGCTGTACCTGCTGGTCCACCACTCGGGTCGGTCGAAGTCTATGCCCGGCTTCCGCTTGTAGTCGTACCGGTGACCCAGCTCATGTACGATGATGTAGTCGAAGGCTCCGTAGGAACCACGGGTCCGCTTGAGGACAGCGGGGGTTGCCCTGACATAGAGGGTGTCCTCGCTCGACTTGTATTTCCCGCCCGAGGTGCCTCGGAAGTCGGAGGGTCCCGCCAGGGCAACCTTGAGTCCCCCGGCCAGGGCCTTCTTCCTCCAGCCCTTCAGCTCAGCGAAGACCTGTTCGAGGCTCTTGATGTAGGTGGTGAGCTGGTCTTCGGAGAACCCCGAGATGTTCAGGTAGGTGTTGGCCCCAACCTTCATCTCCTTGGGCACGACCTTCCCGCCCTCCTCGGAGAAGAGCTTGACTAGGGTACCCAACTCTTTCTGGATGTCCGACCAGGCTGCTTCGATGGTAGGGCGAAGCCGCTCCGGATCCTGCTGCTGACCGAGGCCGAACTTCAGGAACCAGTGGAGCTTGTTCACCTGGTCCTTGAGCACCTTCCCGCCCTTGGGGGTCTTGGTCCCAAGGAAGTGGAAGTTGGCCTCCAGCCACTCAGCTACATCCTTGCCCTTCTTGGCCTCCAGGGTGCTCCCTAGAAGGTCGCCCATCATTCTCTGAAGCTGGTCAGCCAGACCAGCTACGAAGCGTCTGGCAACCCGTGTAGCCATCCCAGGGGGTGGGTACCCTAGGATGTAGCGCTCAAGGACGGTGAGGGTGATCGGGTCCATCAGAGAGGGAGCTTCCTCATCATCATGCGGAGCTGGTAGGACTCTTTCTGGGCCTTGATCACCACGTCCATGGCCTTCATCACCTGCTGGTAGTAAGGCTTCAGGGTGGCAGGGATCTCGTGCATGGCATCCATGCCCAGCTTGAAGTTCACGAGGGCCTGGTATGCTTTGGTGAGGGCCTCATCCGCCTCAGCAGGCTTGCCAACCATCTGGTTGAAGTTCACACCGGCAGTCGTAGTACGGTCGTAGTCGTGGGGCATCTCAAACCTCTGCGTAGACGATGCAATCAGAACTCCAGACAAGACCCTCACACAGGACCTCGCCGCTCTTGGTGACGACACAGACTCCACCCTCCCCAAAGTCGTTCGGACCTTCCTGTCCGTAGCGATTGGAGACGATGAGGGTCGCCTTGTTGTCCTCAACGAAGTCCATCCAGGAGACCGCTGGGAAACCCCCGTCACCCCAGTTGGTCGAGAGGCAAACCACATCGGCATCCCCAGGGGAGTAGAAGTTCTTCCAGTTCTCGTCCTTCTTGTCCCGGATGTCCCGACAGATGAGCATCCCCACCCGGAGACCCCCAAGACCCTCAGCCGTGATGACTGGAGGATTGGTCTGCCCAGGGGTCGCCCAGATGTAGTCGTTGCCCCAGCGGTTCACCTTGTCATAGAACTCGAAGTACCCGCTTGGTTCGAGGTATACCTGGCTGTTGAACACCTTGCCGGTCCCATAGTCCTTGCGGACCATGCCCCAAACCAAGTGGATGTCGTACTTGCTGGCTAGTGCCCACATGACGTTCATGGTGGAGGTAGGTCCACCCGAACCGGGCTTGAACTCCGTGATGACCTCAGCGTCAGCTTCCGCTTCCGCCTTGCTCATGTACGTGTAGCCTGTGGTCGCCAGCTCTGGGAGTACGATGAGTTTGGCCCCCGCCTCAGCCGCCTGAATGACCAGGGTGGCTAGGCGACGTAGATTCTCCGCCTTCTGGCGAAAAACTGGGGCAAACTGAATGGTTGCAACTTGCATTGAGTTGGCCTCAGCGGAAGGTAGACTTGGCCTTGGCGGTCAGCCTGGACTTGAGCTTCTCCCACATCGAGTTGGGGACTTCCTTCATCCGTCCCTTCATGGCGATCTGCCGCTGGATGTTGCCCATACGAGCTGGGCTCAGCTTGCTCAGGCGACCAGCTTCCCAATCACTCAGGATGGAGGTGCAGAAGTCAAGCTCGAAGGTAGGGGACTTCGAGTTGGGGTTCGGGGTCGCCGTGTAGAGCTTGAACGCACGTTCCACATCGAAGTCGAGCTGGTCACTCATCAGCTCGAAGACCCTCTGGTTGTTGGTGCTCTTCACCAAGAGGGCAACGTCCTCAACCTCTTTCTGGACGATCTCCAGGGCCTTGGGGTCCCTGGCCCGGATGAGCTTCCCGAAGTCGAGGATGGAATCGTCACCCATCACATCCGGGTCGATGACCCCATCATCTCCTGCTCGGAGAATGGAGACCTTCACCCCAACCCGGTCCTTGATGGCACCCTCCAAGGCATAGGTCCCCTGGATGGCATCCACGATAACGTCAACGGCACCCTTGCCCTTGTTCACCGACTGAACGAACTCGATGATCTTGTAGGCGTTCCGTTGAACGACATTGTCCGAGCTGGCAAGATCCGGGGAGAAGCTGAAGTTGAGGATCTTCGCCACCACCGAGGCTTCGGACTGGATCTTCTCAATGAAGTCAGGGTCCTCAACTGCCGCCCTGACCTTCTCCAGTTGGGCATCGAAGGTCTTTCGGAGAGCATCAATCCCCTGAGTGATCATGAAGCTCAGGTGCTCATGGGGCTTGGTGATGGCAATCTCGTTCCGATAGTCGGAGAGGAGTTCTGCCTTCCCGGTATCGCACTTCTTTGCCACGATATCGACCAGCTTGTTCTTGGCAAGACTGACCGAACCCCAGGCTCGGGAAAGGGTGTCCGAGGGGAGCCCACAGTCGAAGAGCCTGCTGATCGCAGAGAGAAGGATTTCCAGGTTGGCAGCCTTCTTCTCGGGGCTACGCTGGTTCATGATGGTGGTGGTGAGCACCCCGATGCCGAACCCAACGAACTTCTGCTTGGCCCGTGTCTTCTCCATGAAGGAGAGAACCGGCTTGATGAGAGTCATGGCACTTCGGGCAGCCGCTATCGAGGCGTCCTTCACCTCAAGGTGATTTGCCACCAGGATGACGCTGTTGAGCGACTCCTGGTACTCCTTGATGTCGAAGTCGGTGGCCCCTCCTGAGACCACCGCAATCCGCCTACGGATCTGGTGCTCGATCTCGAAGACCTTGGTAGCAGCTTCCACCTGCTCGTCCGTGGCCTCACCCTTCTCCTTCTTCCGAAGGATGTTGAGCTGAGCGACCAAGAGCTTCCGGAGGGCTTCCGGAGATTCGTACCCACCGATCTCAAGGTAGTTGTGGACGCATTCGCACCCGACAACGAGCCGGGACCCGTTCATCCGGTTCTTGAGCGGGAAGCAGAACTTGATGGGGGTCTTGCCACAGAGCTGGCAGGACTCACGGGAGATGTATGGGAGCCCATCTCGCCCCCATTCCTTGATGGCTTCGTCGATGTCCTGGGAGGAGGACTCTTCGAGCAACTTTGCCCTGATCTTGGGCCAGTAGGGTCCGCTCCTGGGGTTTTTCTCCCGACGAATAGCTTCGTCGATGTCAGCCAGACCCTCCTCCAGTTCATCAGCCTCATCCATAGCGGGGCTGATGAGGATGTCGTCTCCAAGAGAGGCGGTCAGAACACGGGCTCTCTTACCGGAAGCAGCTAGCAGTAGGAACATGAGAAGGTCTCCCTTGGCACCGTCGTCAGATGGGTCACCAAGGCAAGGCTGATAGAAACCTTCTCAGTCGAACTGACGCTCCCAGTAAGGGTCCCCAGGACCCCGGTAAACCTTCGGCTCCCTCGGGGCAGCAAGGAGTAGGGTAAACGGGACCTTTCCGTTTCTCGACTTCAAGCGCACCAGGCAGTCTGGGCTGATGGTGCCCCGGCCTTCCGAAAACAGGACCTCAAGAAGGGCTGTGGGGTCGGCACCCACTCTAAACCTCTGGAACTCGGTAGAGCCAACTTTGGTTCGGTCAAGTGACTCGATCCGAGAGAACGAGTATCCCGAACTGGCTGCTGCCCGAACGACTGCCTCGACCACACGGAGGCTTGTGTTCCCCAAGGTTTCAACTGCGAAGTGCTTCATGTGCGCCTATACCTACAGTGAGTAAGAGTAGTGTCGGCGGGGTTGATTGAGGTCTCCACCACCTTGAACCCTGGCATCCCACAAACGAAAGTGGGGAGCCGGATGACGTTTGGCTGACTCAACTCAACTACCGAATCCAGGACCAAGGTGAGGTCTACCTCATCAACCAACGGAAATGCCTGCTCATACACCTCCGCCCCACCTACGACCCAGACATCCCTCCCAGACCAGTCAACCTTCTCCCAAGTGCCATTGGCCCAATCCAGGTCACGAGCCTTCTTCAGCCCTTCTTCCAAGGAGGGTGCTGTCACCACGTCTGGCTGGTGGGTCCGACTGAGAACCAGGGTCCGCCTCCCCGGAAGGAACCTACGTCCAATCGAATCCCAAGTCTTTCGACCCATGATGATCGTTGACCCCATCGTGACCTTCTTGAAGCGCTTCAGGTCCTCGGGCTTCTTCCATGGCATCTGACCATTTACTGCGATGACACCCTGAGGGTTGATCGCAACGATGATACGAGGGGGATCAGTCTTCATTCAGAATCCTCTCGAACCTACTTGGGTGCGGCCCACTCGGGGGAAGGTACCTTGAGTCCAGCTCCCAGTCCTCAAGAGAGTCTCCCTCATCATAGGGGCTATCTACTTGAATCTGGTAGACCTTACCCCTGAAGCCTCGGAGCTTTTCCTCTTTGGTGTGGGCGAAGAATCGAATTTCTCCGCCAGACTTGAACCGCATGAAGTCCTGACCCTCCTGTTGGAGGAGGGCATTGGCTACCGCCTTGCGAGCCTCACCCTTGATCCAAAGGGCTCGGCTCGTGTGGTGAGCGGTCACAATCACCCGCTCACCACGATTGGCGGCCGAGATGGCTTCATGCAGCATCCTGGCTTGTTTCATGTGCCTCAGACGGCCACCTTGAAGTTGATGGCCGGGTGGGGTTCGTAGCCTTCCAGAGTGAAGTGGCTCATGATCTCCTCCGTCGTGACCTTGGGGTCCATCAGGGCTTCGATGTCCGTCAGGTCCTTGATGGCCGGATCGATAATGAGCTTTGGGAGCGCCTTGGGCTCCCTCTGAAGCTGTTGACGAAGGCCAGGAACGTGGTCGAACTCAGCCTTGGTCCCGTCTGGCTTGGCCGTGTAGATGTGAGCGTCGATGAGGGTGTGACCGAACGTCCCCACCTCGATCCCGCTCATCTGGGCAAAGAGCTGGAGCAAGAAGGCGTACCCAGCCAGGTTGTAGGGAACCCCGAGGGCGATGTCACAGCTTCTCTGGGTCAAGTGAAGGCAGAGCTTCTTGACTGGATCCTTGGGCTTGTCCCCACGCTCCTTCCGGTACCGCTCCTCGTTGTGAGCCATGGGCTTCCGGACCACCAGGGCATCAATGCTCTCCCCGTCAGGCATCCCCTCTGGCTGGGGGCCGAACTTCGCCAGGGCCTTCTCGTAGGCTTCGTTCTGAGACTTGGCCCAAACGACTCCGAGGTGCTCCGTCCCACAGTGGGAGCTAGCCACAGCCTCCCAGGGGTCCTCCCCATAGCCCGGCTCATCCATCTGGACGTTGAAGACGTACAGGCAGTGGCAGGGGGGCAGCTTCGAGGTCTGAGCGTTCCCTGGTGCCCAGGCAGAGACCACCATGCGTCGGCTCATCGGGTTCCGACGCATCTCTTCGAGGACCCACCGGATCTGGTCGTTGTAGCAACCCACCGGGACCTCCCTTGGGCCAGCCGGGTCGAAGTCCTGCTCGACCATATCCGAGCCGTGAACCGGGAAGTGCCTCCAGAAGTTCCCGTAGGCGCTCGGGACCTTGCCGTTCTCATCCGCCCAAGGGTCCCAGAACTTGCAGCCATGACGCTTGAGAATCGAAATATCGGTCTGCCCGGAAAGGAACCACAGGTTCTCGATGACGATGTTCTTCCACGAAATCGACTTGGTTGTGAGCAGGGGGAACCCCTGACTCATGTCGTGGGAGTAGTTGAAGTTGAAGCAACTGAGGGTGTCAACGCCTGTCCGGTTCTCCTTCCTGGTACCCAGGGCAAGGACGTGACGAACGAGGTCGAGGTACTGTTTCATAGGGGATCCTCTCGGTTGAAGCGGGTGGGGATTTTGGATCGGTCGATGGGCTTGGCCTTTGGGACGGCAATGACTTGACTCGGACCCCCATATCGGAACCCGAACTCCTCGTCCTGTACCGGCCAGGTCGCCTTGGCGATGTGTGCTGAGTACACCCCTTCGGTGAACCCACTAAGGTCGAGGATCAGCCGGGCATGGTGGGTCACAAGTTGGGAGTTGACTCCCCGATCCAAAGGACCACTCCTCGGGCTCTGGAAGACCATCACCAGGGCACAGTTCTCCAACCGCAACCCCTGAATAGCCGACCCGAGAAACCTAGACCTAGCCGCAATCTGTGGAGCCTGCCCTGGAGTTGGAGGCAACCCTAGAACGCTGACGGCATCCGCTATGATGAGGTCATACAGGTGAACTGAAGCTCGGATGGCATTGAATAGCCCCACCAGGTCACTTGGTTGTTGATAATCAAAAGGAGAAGTGTATGAACCTGGAACAACATCGACTGGACCATCAACCCCTACCTCACGGATGAGACTTGAATGTCGGCCTGGCGGGTTCCCCTCAGCATCACAGAAGAGCACCCGTTGGTGCCCTATGGTTGCTGCATAGTGGGCCAGATGCCGGACCAGAGTTGACTTCCCGGTTCCAACCCCGCCACAAATAAGGGTCAAGGCCCCCCGAGGGAACCCTGGACACTCGGTACCCAGGGCAACATCAAGCTCGGCAATGCCTGTTCTGATGTGGGGGAGTGGCATCAGGCAACCTTTGCCAGGACTTGGTCCCAGGAGAAGACCCGAAGATGGTCAAGCCCGAGAGTCCTGGTGTTGGGGGTGTGCCAGAGCATCGAGCAACCCTCTGGGTTCTCAGCCGCCCAAGAAGTGACGTGTTCTGGCTTGTCATCCAGGAAGAAGGCCCCCCGAACGAGGTACTTGGCCGAGGTGTGGACAACCTGGTTCTTGGCGAAGCCGAAGTGCCGCTTGAGACTGTTGCTCCGTTCGTAGACCCACAGAGGTCCGTGATACGGGCTCGTGACCGCAATCACCTCAGCGTGCCTTCGGACCCTTTCAAGTGCCGCTACAGCCTCGGGAAAGGGTTGAAGCGAGTCACAGAAACCAGGTGCATCCATCCGGTCAAAGACCCTAGCCTTCTCGACCTCTGTGAGAACGGAGAAGAGGTCCCAGACCTCGAAGTCTTCGGGTCGGTACTGACGCCCCGTCACCTCCGCCATGATGTCCAAAACAGGACCTTGGAGGTCGAACAGAACTTCGTCAGCATCCACAAGAAAACGGGGCTTTACCATGCCCCTCACCCTACACCGAAGCGGACCCTCGAACGCTCCAAAGCCTCCCTCAGCTCAGGCGGGTCCTCATCCTCGTCATCCCCCAGAACGTCATCACGAAGGACCTTCGAGAACCGGTCCTGCTCGGTCTTCCATCCGTGGAATCGGTGGTCGAGGGCTGCTCGAACCTGCTCCTGTTCCGCTGGGGTCCTGGCCCGTGCGTACATGAGCCGGAACCCCTCGGCCTCTTCAGCCGTCAGAAGGCCCACCCGTTGGTAGAGCTGAAGGGAAAGCGTGAGGACTTGCTTGTGCTTCCGGAGCCCCATACGGGGATCTACACCGTTTTCTTGGTGTACCCGTGCAAGTACCCCTTCACTTTCAGCTCAGGCTGGGTCAGGTACCTGATGTGCCCTTCTTCAACTAGCTGATCTAGGGCGTTTTCTGCTTCTTTGAGGGAACACTGAAGGTGGACTGCTACTGGACCAACCAAGACGTAGCTTGGCTCCCGGAAGAAAGTCTCAAGAAGGTTGGACTTCTGCTCTTCCCAGGAGGGCTTCTTCTTGTTGAACCAGTGCTCCATGGTCGCTCTCCTCGATCAAAGGGTCATAGCCTAGGGCTACAAGCTCTGGAGGGATTCTTCCTGAGAGGGCTGCCTGAACCGCTGGGTCTGGCGGTACCTGGTCCAAGGCATCGAGTTGGTTCACCTCAAGGACTTCAACCCCCTCTAAGAGGAGAGACTGTTTGAACTCATCAAGATCGTTGACTGTTGCGTTGAAAACGTCAACACCTTCACCCAGGGCTAGCATGTAGGTGGGTAGAACCACCTCCCCTTGGGACCGAACCTTGAAGGAGTAGAAGGGCATCAGTAGTCCATGGCTTTGAGTTGGTTCACCATGCACCCCCACCTTGGTCCAGTACACCAAGGATCCCCAGGGACTTGAACATCGCCCTTACTGGCTCTCCGATTCGAGCAAGTTGGTTCAATGGTACACTGACCTCATCCGACCACTCTACGTCTGTAGTTCCGTCTGGATTCTGAAACACCTGAGCAAATACTACCCCCATCGGGCCACCCCAGTTGAAGGTTTCGATTTTCCCGTAGGACCCATAGGTAGGGTAGTTGTAGCGAGGAGTGGACTGCGTACCCGTGGTTGTCACAAGGTTACCATAGAAAAACCCGTGCCTAGACTCGGGAGCGCTTGTCGAAAAGAGGGTCACCTCATGGATAGCTGTCTCACCTGAGGCGTTCACGATGATGAGCTGACCGGGGCTGCCTAGAGTCCCAAGGGTCGGAAAGGAGTCTGGGTTCCCGTGAATATCGGTTCCAGTCCAGGTCAGTCCAGTCACCTCCACCGTCCCTAGTTCGGAAGTGAGGTACATGTTCCCTGCCGTTAGGCCGGTCCCAGTAATTATGACAGTACCGTTTGGAACGATAGTGTTGTCCCCAGCGTTCGCCCGAATGGAGGTGATGGTGATCGCCATGTTACCCTAGCCCCTGTATCAAAGGCTTAGAGCACCTCAACGCTCACCCCTGAGTCGAAGACCCCACCAACCGGAAGAACCTCGATTCTACCCCAGTCCACCCAGAGGGTGGCCTCAACCATGGACTCCAACGTCCATCGGTCGTGCATCTCTCGGCTGTGAACCCCAGACTGGCCTTCTGGAAGCTCCAGGAAGCCCACAGGGCCTCGGAAGAAGAGAGCAAAGCTGCTCGGACCCTGAACGGGGAGAGCCCGGCACCCGAGGCGTTGGAGGGCCAGAGCAAGGCTTGACTCTGCAACCCAGAAACCCCTCTTGCGATTCTCCACGACCATGTCCAAGGTCATATACGGAACCACAGCATCCCCAAGACGGCTTCGGCCCCTGGTGAGAAGCTGCCCCGCCATGTCCCGAACCCACCCCGTTGCTACTGAGGCTAGGGTCGAGGCCAGGACATCGTGCTTGAGGTTGGAGGTCAGCGCATCCTGAACCGGGCGACGAACAGAGCTTCGAGCTTCGAGCTTGATGGGGTCCAGCCCCTCTCCCGAAGGAGGCTTGCCAGGAGCGAAGAAGACCAGAAAGTCCCCTGCAATACCCGTGGCACCCTGGAGGAGCTGGGGAAGGGCTTCTTGGACTTGAGCTGCAAGGTTTCGCCGCCCACCCCTGGAAAGAGACAAGACTCGACGGTCACCCTCCTCTCGAAGAAGCTCCGTTTGGTTGACACGAGAGAGCATTCTCTCTCGGACCTCCCTCTCCCGAGTTGTCTCGAACTGCCAGTGGACGATGAACCCCTCGATCTCGGGGCGGATCTTGACCCCAGGCTGGACCATGTTCCCGCTTTCCCTAGGTACCGGGGCGGGCATGTAGAAGTCCTCTTCAGTCAACCGGGCAATGGCTCGACCGGTCTCGGATGAAACCAGGAGAATCCCATCCCCGATTTGCTCGTACTCATCTGCCAGGTAGGAGGCAACCTCACCGATCCCCTCGTCCAAGGGGAAGTGATCCTTGAGGCGTTCGGTCAAGAGCTTCCGGTTGACCTGTCCCTTGCGCCCCATCGACTTGTCTTCTCTGGAGGCATCGAAGACAGCCCGGACCTCGGGGGACTGCTGGACGACAACCCGAGCCAAACGGAGGAGGGCCACTTCCGGATTGGCCCTGGAAAGGACCTCGACCTCGACCTTTCGGCTGAGGGCCTGGGCTTGATTCTCGGGTCGTACCAGTTCTGAAGGCATCTCAAGACCTTTTTGGGGTGTGCCGAAGGATTCGGCTACAAGCAAGACACCAAACTACCTGGTCCCCCTTCCGAACCAGGCCACGGTTCTTGGTCTCGGTGTCCTGAGCACAAGTACCAACCTTCTTGGACTCAGCAGGGTGGTCGCAATCCTGCTGGGATTGCTCGACCAACTCGGAAAGCCTCGCAACTTGCTCAGCGTTCCCAGCAGAACGAGCAATCTCCAGGTCTCGAATGATCTGCCAGTTTCGTGATCCCATGGGTTCCTCTCTGGGGACACCTGAGAAGAACCTTAGCCACCCTCTCCCGCCATCACCCGGAAGGACTCCGAACGGTTCTTGGAGGCCAGGCGAGCACGGATCCCGTCATCCACCTCGGGGTCGTACCCAACCCAGTCGATGATTTCCTTGATCTCATCACCCATGGTCTTGATGATCCGGGGCTTTCGGGTCAACTCTTCACCCAGAATTGTCTCATCCAAGGCAGGCTTCTTGGCGTTGAAGCTACGTGTCATGGCCGAAGCGATGGCTTGCTCGATCTCACGGCCGACCAAGAGCTTGGCCTTCTCTGCAAGCTCAGCCAAGCTGAAGTTCGACACATCCTGACTCACAGCCTTGGCCTGGATCTTGATGATGTCGATGCGAGCCTCCTCATCCGGAATGTCGAAGAAAAAGCGTTCCGGCATCCGGTTGACCATCTCAGCCGGAAGGGTCTTCAGGGAGTTGGCCGTCATGACCAGGCAGACGGGAGACTTGGACTCCTGTGCCCACGTCGAGAGAATCCCGAGGAGACGGGAGGTGGTACCCGCATCAGACTGGGCAGAGGACTGCCCACCGGAGAGGCTCTTCTCAGCCTCATCGATCCACATGATGCAAGGGGAGACCGACTCAACGATCCGGAGTGCCCGGTAGAGGTTGGCTTCGGAATCACCCACGCCAGAGGAACGGAGCTTGCCCATCTCGAACTGGACGAGGGGGAGCTTCCACTCAGCCGCCAGAGCCTTGGCCGAAAGGGACTTGCCGCACCCGTAGACCCCGACCAGGAGCACACCCTTGGGAGGCTTGAGGCCGAAGCGCTGGCCCTCTTCAGACCAGCAAGAGGTAGTCTCAGTGACCCACTCCTTGAAACGGTCGGCCCCACCCACAGACTCGAAGGTGGTTCCCTCAGTCTCGATGATCTGGACCAGGTCCGTCTTTCGGATCTGGTTGCGCTTGTACTCCGCCACGAAGGTGGGGTCCACACGCTTGGGGTTGACCGCATCCTTCTTGGTCTTGACCACCGACTGAGTGATGACTTGCTCGATTTCGTAGCTGGTCATCCCACGGAACAGGGTCTCCGGATTGTTGGGTACCTTGGTCTGGAGTTGCTTGCAGAAGCCCTCGACCAGTTCGGTAGTCTCTTGCTTGCTGAGACCAGAGCACTGTACCACCTCGAAGTATCGGGCGAGCTTCTCCGGAATCACCCGACGGGGACCCACGAAGATCATGCACTTGACGATCCGGAGGTCCTGGTGAAGCTGGTGGATGATGTTGAGCACCCGACGAATGACGTGTTCATCCTTGAACCAGCGTTCAGGATCCGTGAACAGGTAGAAGTGCTCCTTGTCCTTGGGGTCGTCTTGGTAGACCCGGATGAGGGCTTCGTTGATCTGGGCAGCCGAGGTCTCCACAGCATGGGCTCGACTCGACCAGTCCTTGATGAGGTCGGTGACTCGCTTCAGGCCCAGAGCTGCGTTGAACACCCAGATCCGGTCCTCATGCTTCTTCATCTGCTCGTGAAAATCCACGATGAAGCGGTCCTCTTCGTCCGTCACCACGTACACGAGACGAGTGAGGGAGCGCAAGTGGTGGATCATCTCAGGGGTCAACATGATTCAAGGGCTCCGTGTTTTAGCGTCTGGTGGATCATACACCGAAGGTGACTCACTCCCCACCCCAATAAAGCCGAAAGCCCGTCTTTCTTCGCAGAAGAAAGACGGGCTCCCAGGAGAGGCTAGCGGCGTAGATCAGGCCATTCGGCAGTGAAGAACGACGCACTCCTCACCGTTGATGACCCTGGTGGTCCGAGACTGGATCTCGATTCCCTGGATCATGGCTTCGTGTCGGTGGAGTGCCTCAGTGTAGTGCTGACGGAGAACACCGATCTCGGCTGCACTGACACGGACATGATCCGTGTCGCCGCTGGTCACTCGACCCGAGCGGGTGTCGATGACCGTGTCACGGTAGTTGCCGGAGGTCAGAAAGAGTTGATCCCCCTGCTCCCGGAACTCGACCTTGGCGGCCTGGAGTGCCTGCTTGGCGATCTCCTTGTTGGTGATCTGAGTGTTGATGGTGTGTCGATGGGACATGGGTTCCTCTCTCTCGTTCTGTAGTCCTACACCGGTCAGCCGTTGACCGTCTCGTGAACGGGCTGGCAGTCATCCCCGGTGCGTTCATCCGATTCGACGGTGCCCATCCGAGACACGATCTTCTCGATCTCGGAGCAGTTTCCGTCATGCTGGGTCACCTCGGTGACGAGCTTTCCGTTCGGGTAGATGATGGCATCGTATTCGAGACTCATGAGTGGTTCTCCGTTGCGCTCAGGGTTGCTTCCTACTTTACACCGGACCCACCGCCAAATCGAACGGTGGCCCCTCTTTTAACGATTACCTCGTTTGGCCCCACTGGTTCCGGGGCTGCCCATGGGTCTCTCTTCACTGGTTCTACCGCAGGCTTTGAGGGTGCCCCTGGAAGGTACGCCCCCTCGTGACCCACGGTATTCATTAGAAGAACCTCACGAGGCAGGTTCGACCCCACTTTACCGGTTGAGGCCGGTTGAACCTTGGGTACCTCGACTTCGACGGGAGGCCCAGAAGCAGGGGCTTCCTGGATGACGGGCTCTTCTGGTGGGGGCGGAATGAAGCCAGCGGGGACCACGATGCTGGTCTTCTCGGGCTTCAGATCCCGAGGGTCAAGCCAGGCTGAGCCCCCACCAGGGTCCTGGTTGGCAGCAAGATCGATGGTGCTGAACCCCTGCCCGGAGATTTCCTGGAACCGGGGGTCGGTCGGGTCCATCCTGGGTACCTGGGTGAAAAGCCTCTCCACCCAGGTCTGGGTCCGTTGGTCGAACTTGCTGGAGCCATAGGTACTTCGAGTACACTCTGGCTGCAAGCACCGAACGCAGAAGGCTAGGCGGAAGTCCTCCAGGGGTACCCCCTGGTTGTTGCACTCCCGAAGGCAGTCTCTCCGATTCGTAGGGTTCACAGGTTCTTACTCCTCATGAGAACCTTGAAAGTATCCGGATTTATTCGGATTCCTTGCGACGGGTCGATCAGGATCTCATTGTTGCTCTGGTCGTAGAGTTGAAGGAGCCGACCCTCTGGGTCATGGCTCTCGATGCACACAGATGCAACCTGCCTCACGGTATCTGAGGTGAGTAGGTTCAGGCCGTAGGAGAAAACATCAACCCTCTTCCCATTGCCGTTCGTCTTGGGTGGGACCTGTGAGGGTCGGGCTGGCTGGGCCTGTACTGGGGCTGAGGGAGCCACTGATGTCGGAGCTGGGGGGGCCTTCGGAGTCGCTTCCTTGGGGGTCTCTGGGGCCTGAGTTGGAACCTGGACCGGGGGGGCCACCGGGTCCGAGGGTAGTTGAGGGGCGGGCTTCTCACCAGACCGCATGTAGTCCGGCGTGATATGGCCCTCCAACCACTTGGGGATTGGCTGATACCACCGGTCCCCTACTTGGATGTCGTTCTTCCCTGGCTTCTTCCCCTTCTCAGGGATGTAGCCCTTCATGATCTTGTGGTAGTCGTACTTCGGGTCCCAGTGTAGGTCGAGAAGGGGCTCCACCTCCAGTTGGACATCCCACTTCGGAACCGCCATTCGACCAGGGGCGGTCATCAGGTGCTCGATGACTGGCATGACCTCCATGAGGGCTTCGTGCTTCACCTCGAAGACGATTTCGTCATGGACCGTGAGCATGAACCGAGCGGTAGCGTTCTGGACCCAACCCCGACGCCAGAACTCCTTGTACAGGAGAACCATGGCGATCTTCATGATATCGGCGCCTGAGCCCTGGATCGGGTAGTTCAGGGAGTAGCGCTCACAGGCAGCCGCAATAGCCTTGTCCGGGCTGTTTGCATCGGGTACCGCCATCCAGCGACCGAAGGCTGTGAAGACCCCGCAATCCTTCTTGACCTTCTGCTTCTGGGCCTTGACCCACTCGGCAAACTGGGGGAGGGACTTGTCGAAGTTGGCCTTACGGCGGGCAGCTTCTTGCTGGGTACACTTGGTAGCCCGCATGATTGCCATGGTTCCACCCCCGTACACGAGGGAGAAGTTGGCGCTCTTGCCCATCTGCCGTTGCTGCTTGGTGATCTCCGGCCCGAAGAAAGCCTTGGCCGTGATGGTGTGGAGGTCTCCGGTACCCTCGTTGAACTCCTTGATCCAGACGGGTTCCTTCGAGAGGTTGGTGACAATGCGAAGCTCTTCACCAGCAAAGTCCACCTTGACCATCGTGTAGCCATCTCGGGCTACGAAGGCCCGACGAAGGGCCGTTGCTACCTTGGGCTTCTTCTCGTCATAGGTGGCTGGGATCCCGTGGATGGGGATCCCTCCGTACCCATGCTCTGGGTCCCCAGCAGGGGCCGTGAAGCGTCCTGTCGGTGCCCCGGTCTGCTTGAACTGATACCTCAACTCTGAGTTGGAGTCACAGTTGTTCAGCATCCCTTCGAGATAGGTGCCGATGACTTTCTCGACCTGACGGTACTTGACGATAGTCAGGAGCACCGAGTTGATGTCAGGGTGGTCCTCAACCAGCTTTTCGAGGGTGTCAGCGTCAGTCTTGTATTGCCCAGACTTCTCGTTCTTGTCCGGTTTCGGCTCGATGTTGAGCCCAGAGGGGTGGTTGAACAAGAACTCACTGAGCTGCTGGGTCGAGTTCGGGTCGAAATTGGCCCAACCCATCTGGTTAGCCAGTTCGAGAATCTGCTGGCGATACCCATCAGCCTCAGCCCGAGCCTCTGTGAAGAGGCTCCGAACATACTCGTGATCGATCTTGATCCGGTGACGCTCCATCCACCGAAGCACCTGGGCCACCTGCTTTTCCAAGCGATAGGTGTTGGCGTACTTCTTGTCCCGAATCGTCGAGAGAAGCACCGGGTTGTCACAGTGAAGGAAGGTGCAGATGGCATCCGAACAGGCGTACCTTCTGGCCTCCTCTGGACTCAGGCTGGCAAAGTCGATCTTCCTCCCCCGAAGGAAAAGCTCCTTCAGCTCGATCATCTTGTAGGGGATGGTCCCGCCCTTGGGGTCCTCCTTGACGATCTCCTGAAGGGGGTTCTTGTGGTCCTTGAGGATGTGGCCTCGAACTGGGGTGCCATTCTTGTCGAGGACGACCAGCTTCTCTTCACTCTTGTGCTTGAGTCCAAGACCCTTGTCCCCAGTGAAGATGCAGTAGTAGATGAGAAGGGAGTCCTCGAAGGAGTCTGGGTGCCAGTAGTCAATGCCCGTAACCGGAAACAGGAACTCCTGGTCGAACTTCGCATGGTGGAAGTAAATCTTGACCCGAGGAGGCTTCTGGAAGATCGGGCTCGCAAGAGGGTCCACCTTGGCTCCCTCAGGGGATAGGACAGGTTGGGCAGCCAAGCACAGCTTCTTGATGATCTTCCCAGCTTCGATGGGGTCGATGTTCTCCTTGGCACTATCCTCCCCGCTGTGCCTGACAGGAACGTAGTACCCAGTGTGCCCATCGTAGCAAAGGCAGTAACCCACGATCTTGTGGACTGTCTGAGGCACTGAAGGGGGCCGGATGTCCTCCCAGTATTCCTCGATAGGCCCCCGGATCTCGTTCGGGTCACGGTAGTAGATTCGGTTGTCCAAGCCCTCTGTCTCAAGGTCGAGGGCGCATCGGCCAGCCTTGATGGCCTCCGTTACAATCTGGTCTAGCTGCTCAACGCTAGTTACCACGACAAACTCGTGGTAAAGCATCCAAGCTCGGACGATGTCCGCTGCTCCCCCCTCTTTCTGAGTCCCCTGTGACTCCATAATGGCCTCGGGGGTCATCACAGGCTCATCGTCATCATCCTCTTCGAGGTTCCGATAGGGGACGGCCTGAAGGACCTGAGGTTCATCCACGGGAAGGGGGAGGTCCTCTTCTGCTGTTGCTGGCTCTGTCTCCGGGGTTGGACTTTGAGCGGAAGGGTTCTCGATCTGCCCAAGGATAAGGGCCAGATCGTCATCATCTTCAGAAGGCGAGGGCAAGGTGGGTACCTGTTCCTGGAGTGGTAGCTTGGCGAGTACGGACGAGAGGGACAGGGGGACTATCTCTTCCCCCTGAAGCCACTCAGAGATCCCAAGGACCTCCCCAACTGAAAGAAAATCACTCAGCGGCATGGGTCACCACCACTACGTACACCCCTTCTCGCCACAGCCGAACCAACTCAGCAGCAAGACTTCTGGCGTTGGGATCCTCAATGGTTTCAGGCTCAAAGCACCACGGCATCTTGGGGTGCGTTGGTATGCAGGTCTTTTTCTGGTAGAAGGGGCAGGGATCCCTTCGGTAGCACAGTTGACTTGGGAGCTTCCGAATCGCCCCCTCAGGGGGGACCCCGAGGGACTTCACCAGGGGACTGGTCCACCCCCGAAGGGCATGGTCCATCGTCTCCTGGGTAACCACAGTCAGCAGGCCCGTGACTATCTGTCCTTGGAGGGGTAGCCAATCGGACTCCCACTTGTCCCCATACTGGTAGATGAGAAACAACTCTAGGTCCCCCAGCTCCACTGTTTTGAGCTTCAGTCTCCTAGCCACCTCTTGTCTTCTCCCCAATCTTGTTGAGGATGAGCTGTACGTTCCTGTCCGCCAGGTCTACGTCAATGAGCCCATGCTTCATCTGGTAATGGAGGTTGTCGAGGAGCTTCCCGATGGTGAGGAACCCCTTGAACTGGAAGCTGGGCTTCGCCAACTTCAGCCGTCGCTCACAGACCTCCAGCCGGTCCAGAACGGCCTGCTCCTCGTCTGTAGGCCCCCGAGGACCGTAGTCCCGGCTCATGTCCGGAGCCTCGGGGGTGATGATTCCGAAAGCCTTTTCCAAGCCGAGGAGGACCGCTGTGAACTTCATCTCCGAGTCCCCGTGGAACTCCTTCCACAGACCGAAGATGTCCCACCTCTTCCGACACACCCAGCAGTAGACCCCCGAGGGACTGTCCCCCTGGGCCGTGTAGATTCGGGCAGAAGGGTCCTTGTCACCGTGGAAGGGGCAACAAATCTGCTCCTCTCGCTCCCCACTGAACTTCAGGTCAACCCCGAAGTGCCGGAGAACGTCATGAGCAGAGACGCTAGACTTCAGGGTCTCCTTCCGTTGGTTGACCCAGATGAGGTAGGTCCCCTTCTGCTGGCTATCCTCGTAAGCCTTTCGGAAGTCCTCTTTCTTCATGCACGGTCCACTACCCTCTCGAACCTGGTTGGGGCTGGAACCTCAAGGCTCGGTGAAATGGGGCCTAGACGAACAATGCGGCAGTCGCAAGTCACGTAGGTAGTCGAAGCAAAGACCGTTCGGGTGTGTCCGTTCTGAGGGTATCCAGGCACGGGGTCACCGGCCCGAGATACAACCCTCAGGCCGGTCCCCCCACATAGAAGGCAGCTCATTCCCTCTACTACACCTGGATCTGGAACATCATGTCCTGAACAGCTCGACTTTCATCCATCGAGAGGCCCTTGTCGTTGGCCCCATGGAACGTCTCGTGATTCAGGATGCGTTGTGTCGGCCAGTGGACGGCTGCCAGGAAGGGTGCGAAAAACGCTCCGTCTCGACGCTTGAGGCAGTCGAAGAGCACGGTACCTGCTTTTCGGTGGTCCTCGTTCAGGTAGGTGGTGGTGATCACGTCCGCTGAGCGCTCAGCTTCGTTGGCATAGGAGAGAGCCCTGAGCTTGTAGCGGCCCTCCATCTTGTCAGCGTAGTCCTTGCCGTCTCGGTTGATCTGGAAGAGCAACAAGACTGGGACCTTCTCACCGTGGTTGAAGTGAAGGGCGAGCTTCTTGGCATCCCGTAGGACTGAGTTCAGCTCGATGGTGTAGTCCTTACCCCTCTTGCGCTTCCTGGCCTCAACCAGGCCACCGTGGTCGATGACCAGGAGGTGGATCTCCTCCTGCTGGTGCCGGAGTTCCGCCTGCATCTTGATGTCATCGGTGGTGACATCCTCATCCGGACCCCAGACATCGAAGGAGCCATACTCCGGGTTGTTGCAGAAGTCCTTGATGACGATCTGGTAGAACGCCTCCTCTTCAGGAGTCAGAGTTCCAGCACAGACCTTGTCGTAGTCGAGAGGCTTGTAGCCCATCTCCTCGAAGATGGGGTTCTCCGAGTGGATGACGTAGATTTTCTTGCGGACCTGCTCGTAGGGCATCTCCAACGTGACGTAGTAGACGTTGGAACGGTACCGAGTAACGAGGTTGTAGCACCAGTTCATGGCAAACGTGGTGTTGTGACTCACGATGTCATTCACCACGAAAGAGTGATGTTTCGGAACAGATAGATCGTAGGTCATCTCCATTCCACGACGGGTGACTGACTTGACCTGCTCCCAATCCAAGTCCCCATCAAGGGCATGATTGAGGAGGGTGTCCCCCGGTTGAGAGAACTTTCTAGCCCACTCAAGAGTAACTGTTGGACGGTCCTTAGCGAACTTGGAGTAGCGATAGTACCCCCGTGACATGGGTACTTTGCGGTCATCTGGAAGAAATACCGACGGAACTACCCTCCCGTCGGTATCTGGAAGCCGACCCCACAAGACTGCAAACCTGGAGTCTTTGCCCACCACATGGATGGTCTCCACGAACTTTCGCTTTGAGTGGTTGGTGACTACCCGCACCGTGTAGAACGTGTAGGGCTCACCTTTGTAGGTAGTATCTACCTGGGTGACTGAAGACTGGATACCCAATCGCAAAAGGAGGGACTGGATGTCTGAGCACAGAGTCAAGCTCTTGGAGGCATAGGTGATGTCATTTCGACGACACGGGGTAGCTCGATCACCCATCTCGTAATCTCCGGTGCAGCATGACCCATCTGTTGACCACAAGGCCCCCACTAGGAGGGCTACTTGATTCTCCGGTAAGCCAAACAACTCATTGGGGACTCGCTTGTCCCCAGCACCAAGACCCCAAAGTCCCAGTGAGTCCAGGAGCAATCTGACAGGGGACACCATCTCCGAGTTCCCAACTCCCGTGCTGTGGCTCACACGAATGCAAGGAGCCCGGTCGTTTGAAAACTCATCTCTGAACGAAGCTGTGACGTAGTCCGCAGAACCCTCCTGGAGGCCCATCTCAACGAGGCACTCCTTGAAGTCATCTCGAATGTGCTCATTGGATGCCGTGAACGAGATGTACTCCTTGAAGGAGCCGTCACCGAGAAGATAGCCGACGACCTTCACCTCTGCATCTGTGAAGAGTGATGTCTTTGCGGCCACCCGCATCTGACGAGGTACCGCTACGAAGTCACCTTCATGCAAGTCACCAAGTTCTTTCCACCCAGAGGGGGTGAAGAACTTGTGGTTGCTTGTAGCCCCAACCCTCCGACCGGACGAGAGATTGAGGTCAAACACCTCACGAACCCCATTCTGGACCAGATGGGAAGCAGGGGCAGGGAGAAGGTTGAAAGTCTCACCTTCTCGGTCCAAGGCAGTCACAACGGGGAGGTCACCAGAAGCGTACAGCTCGGAAAGGCAACGCCTGGTACCTGTCCGGTGGTCAAAGACAGTGGCATCTCCAGGAAGGCACTTCAGCTCACCTGTGAAGGCAGCGTGAAGCCAGAGTTCACCCTTCTTGATGCCTCGAATGACCTTGTCGATGTTGTTGAGTCCGCAGAACTTGCCCCAGGCGAGAGCCTTGTTCGACTTGGCGTCCAGGTACTCATCCCAGACAGCCTGCCCGTCTTCCCGGATGTTCCCCTGGAGACGGGAGTTGTGCTCGTACACGAGAAGCTGATGGGCACTCTGGGTAAAGTGCAGGATCCCATCCCGAAGGCCCTGCTTCTTCTCATCCCCGATCACGAGGCCCTTGGCGATGATCTCCTGGGCCTCTTTGAGGATGGCTAGAGCCTTGATCTTGTTCTGTTCCTCGACCGTCGTGCTGAGAAGGTGGGCGTAGTTCGTCCGGATGTACGCCGTGACCCCATCAAAGTCCTTGAGTCTCTCCTGAGCCTCGTAGTCCTTCTTGGCTTCAAAATAGTCCGCTACCGTCTGCCGGGCAGGAAGTTCGAGCCTTTGATGGAAGTAGACCTTGGCAAAGTCGAAGATCCTCTGATCGGCAGGTTGGGTCCACTCAACCTTGGAGGCCAAGAGCTTCTGGAAGTTGGAGACCAGGTTCTCTTGGGTGATGCCCCCATCAATGTCGAGAACACTTCGCAGAAGGCCCTTCATTGGTCACCCCCAAAGCCACGACCACCCTTGTACTTCTTCTTGGCTCCCGACCCTGTACCCAGGACAGGATCGTTGTTGAGGTCAACCGTTGAAGAGGGGGTCAGGTCTACAGGTGGACCCTTGGGTATCTTCATGCGCTGGGGGACCTGGCGAGGTGGGGGAGGGTCACCAGCATCATCCAAAGCAAGCCCCTCTTCGTCCCCTGTTGAAATGGGAGCCCCCTGGTAGCCGGTCTCGATTCGCTTCGGCAAGGGGACCTCTCTCTCGATCTTGAGGTCCAACTCCAGGTAGCGTAGGGCAAGGTACTCGGCCAAGTCCTGGCTATAGGCATGGTGCCCCGGTTGGAACCTGCCCGCTTCTTCGTTTGGGTCAACAATCCAGGTGGGCTTGTTGGCAGCCTGTCGGATGAGAAGGGCCTCTTTCAAAGCCCCTGGGGCAGCCACGTTCTTGTGTCCAAGATACCCAAGCTGAATGACCACCAAGTCAAAGTCCCCACCGATCAGATCGGCCAGGCTGTTGAAGGTGACAACGTCATCTCGCTTCTTCCTCGCCCGAGCATTGTAGGCTTCGTTCCCGACGTAGACCGACTTGATTCGCTCATCGGTGACGATCTGGAAGTACCACTGAAAGCTGGTCCTCGACAGAAGGTTGGTTGCCGCCAACTTGAAGTGGGGGAGGAAATCCTCCCACCTGGCACGGATGAACAAGTTCTCGGTCGTCCGGTCTACAGTTGGCAGACCACCGTCTTTGGCGGGCTCGTACAGCGGAGAGGAGTAGACCGCTGGGTGAGCGTTCATGATGTCCTTCCCAAGCCGACGCTTCACATTCTTGACGAACGCACAACGGCACTGGAAGGTGTCGAGGCCCTTTCGGATCATACCCAAACCCCCACAAAGAGTGCAGTTTGGGTCCCCTGGCGAGTAGACAGGTTGGTCTTCGCTCATAGCTACCCCCTATACACCGAGGTCAGCCCCGAGCGTCTTCTTTGATGGAATGCAGCAGTTCCTTGAGGTCACCTTCACCACGCTCGAACTTCAAGGCCCCAACGGCTGCCTCACCGATGATTTGGTCGATGAGCCCCTTCTTCCGGCGGAGCTTTTGGACGACCTTGTGGTCGATGGTCTCACTCTTCTTGCCCTTCTGACCGGGCCTTCGAGCGATGAGGTGAATTGCCAGAACGTTCTGGTGGGGAGACCCGATTCGGATCATTCGGCCAAGGAGTTGGACGTAGTTCCCCCAGCTCCAAGGGGTATCGAAGAAGACCATGGCGGAGGCCGCCTGAAGGTTGATGGCCTCACTCCCGGCGTCAGTGATGAAGATGACCGAGACCTTGCTGTTGAGGTCCTGGAACTGGTCCTGGGCCTTCTTTCGGTCAGCCGCCTTGTTCACCTTGCCGGTGATGGCAACACTCCTGATCCCTTCCTTGGCTAGGATCTTCTGAAGGCGTCCCACCAGCTTCTCGAAGCGGGTGTAGATGATGACCTTCTCACCGTCGAACTCCTCGGTGATGAGGTCCACCAAGGCAGACTCTTTCGAGCTTCGACCCTCGAAGGCATGGTCCCCAACCTCGTCACCATCTTCAAACTTGAGAAGCCCGAGAGAGTCACAGACCTCCTGGGCGTAGATGAGGCTCGTGAGTTGCTTGGTATCAGTGTAGTCCCGAAGCTCTCCGTCACCCATCTCCAGGATTCCGGCAAGAGCCTCAGCGTACTTCTTATCCTCAACTGGGGACAGTTCGCAGGTGATCTCTCGGGTGGTGAGAGCCGGGAGTTCAGTAGAGACAGCGTGCTTGGGTCTCCCGTAGAAGAAAGGGTCGATGGTCTTTCGGAAGTGCTCCAGGTTTCGGTACCCGACCACGATGGGAATCTTGCCCCCTCCCTTGACCCGCTGAAGCTCGGTGACGCAATAGGTGTCGAGGAAGGCACTCTTGGTGCTGAAGGTCTCCGGTCGGATGACCTTGTAGATGCCGAAGCCCTCCATCAAGTTGTTTTTGAGGAGGGTTGCCGTGAGACCCCAGACCTTCTTGGCCCTCTGGGAGAGGAACTTGCAGGTCTGGTGGGTCTTCGTGCTCGGGTTCTTGAATGCCGTGGCCTCATCGAAGATGACCGTGAGCTTCGGGAATCGAAACGTCATGGCATCGAGAAGACCTCGACCCAAGGTCGGCTGGGTACCTGGCTTCGACCCAGGAGGGGGAGCCTCCTTCTTGATCCCATGGTCCCAGTCTCGGACCAGGCCGTGGTAGTTCACGATCAAGACTGCTGGGCCTACATGCTTCTCCCACGCCTGGTAAGCAGCAATCCGTTGCTGAACAGTACCCGAGGCAATGAACCACTTCACCCCAAGGGTGAACTTGTCGATCTCCGAAGCCCACTGCCCGATGGCGGACTTGGGACAGACCACCATGACCTTGTACTCTGGGTCCCGATCCCAGACGTAGCAGAGGGCTCCAAGAGCCTGGACGGTCTTCCCTAGGCCGGTCCCATCCCCCAGAACCATCCGGGAGACCACCAAGAGGTGGTAGATTCCTTGGGCCTGGTAGTACCTGAGCTTGAGTGGCTGGAGGGTTCCGTCGAAACCCGTGATGGTCTCACGGAGCATCTTGGTCGGCTTCAGCTCTACGGTCTTGCTCGCTCGAACCTTCTGGAGCTGCTCGTAGACCTGCTTGAACCGTTCGGCGGGCGAAACAGTGGGTGTAGCTTCGGGCATCAGGCCACTTGATACACCGGATCCTGAGCCTTTACCGACCCTGTGAGCCGCAACCCGGATTCTGTTGGAGATGCCTCGCTCAGGGTGGTGACTACTTCATGGAGGTCTTCGACGGCCTTCCGGAACTGCTCTGCCTCTACTTTCAGCTCAGATAGCTGCTGCTTTTCATTAGCACCCATGATGACCCTCCGAGTTCACCAGAAAGCGAAGTACAGCCCGGCCTGAGGGTTGTGCTTCAGAGTCCACCAAGAAAAGGCGTAACCCCCATAGACACCGAAGTTCTTGGTCACATCGAAGCCGACCCCAGCACCAGCCGACCTGAATCCGGTGGCAAGGTTGAGGTTCAGGGACTTCCAGTAGAGAAATTCCCAAAGAAAACCGACATCAACAGCTTCAGCAGCGGTAGGGCGCTCGAAAGCGTCTACGAAGAGGAAGCTCCCAGCAAACTTGGGCCGGAATCGGAACCCCCAAGTGGGGGGCTCTTTCTTGGCAACTACGAGGTCCACCTTCCCAGTGGCGGTCACCTCGTAGTTGCACCAGCTCATCCGAAGAGTGTAGGGGTGGGGCTCAGCCCCGGAGTAGTAGACCCGGCCATCCTGGTCCACCACGATGTTGACTGGGTCCAGTTTGAAGGTGGGTTGGGTGGTCTGCTGGCACTTCTTGTCCTTGAGGAGCTGGACGAAGACCTTCAGGTCCTCAGGAGGGACACAGGTTGACCCTGCATCACAGGTCCCCTGGGCCATGACCGGGGAAGCCCCGAGCAAGAACCCAAGGACCGTCAAGAGTGCCAGGATCCGAGCCATCACCCCTCCGATCTGGCGAACAAGGAGCGCTGACCTGTGGTCTCCTTGTCTTGGAGCTTGGACCGGAAGTCACCCCACTCCTTGCCGAACTTCTCGTGGAGCTTGAGGAGGTCCGTACAAGCCTTGCCCATGGTCTTGAGGCACACGTCCACATCCACGCAATCCTCGAACGAGGAGGCTGCCAGGGGGAGCCCGATGGCATTGTGGCGGACGATGTCTGCCAGGTCGTGAGCTTCCTTGGCAAACTCCCTCTGGGCCTTGGCATACTTCTCCCACTCTGGATCTGGTCCGAACCCAGAACGGGTTGGCTCAGCAGCAAGCCAACCACCGGCTGAAATGGATCGCTCGATCTCATGAGAGGCGTTGCTTGCCGACTCGTACCAGTCATCACAGGCACTCTTGAGGGCATCAAGAGACGGAGCCACGTCCGTCTTGAAGAGGTGCTGGACCATGACCGGCTTGAGAATCTTGGTCCCAACCCCCGAAGACTTCAAGGCTGCACTCCCGAGCGTGACCAGGACCTTCTGGAGCTTGCTGATCGGAGCATCACTCTTGTAGGTGCTGTAGGCCCGTAGTGGGTGGCCCTTCTGAGCAGCCTTGATCAAGTTCACTGCCTGGGTCTGGTACCTCTGAAGGCCCTTGGGGCTGACCCCGAGCTTCTCCAGACCAGCCGGGATGCCGTCCACCGCCTTGGCGAGGTCCGCCAGGGCCGACTTGGCTGCACTCTCATACCGCTTGGAGGTGGTGATGAGCCCAGCAATAGCAGCATCAGCCGACTTGGTGGCGTTGTAGGCTGCCGGGTAGTCGTTGACATCAGCCACCTTGGTTGAGGAGGCAAACCTGTCCTTGACTCGGGCGGCAATGAACTGATCGAGAGGATTGAGTTCAGGTTTCATGACGATCCTTCAGGCCCCGACGGCCTTGGCTGCTTTCTTCAGCTCTTCCATCGAAAGCTCTTCGAGGACGACGCTAGTGTAGTTGTCTACCCCGTATTCCTTGGCAGACGAGCCAGAGAACATGATGGTGTGCTTGCCACCACGAAGATGCTTGTTCCCGATGGGCATCCGCTTGTAGATAGCCATCAGGAGCTTCTTCTTGTCCTTCTCCTCGGTATCCTTGGCTGCAAACCGGGCTTTGACTCGGGAGGCGATGAACTGATCGAGGGGGCTGGAGCTGGGCATCATCCACCATACTTCTTCAGAAGATCATCAACCTTCTGAGCAGGTACACCAGAGTTGTCTTTGACCGTAACCGCAATCACGCTTGGAGTGACCACGATGACCTGGTCCACGTCCTTGTTGGTGACCCCATCTGGGAGAACCACCTCGATGGGCTTGGTCTCTCCGGGAGGGGTGAAGACCACCGTCTTGGGGTCCGAGAACAACCCAGGCTCCTGGATTGGAACGACCACTGCCTGAGTATCACCCTTCGAGTCTGGCTTCCCGATGGGGATGAGATTCCCATCCTTGTCCACCCTCTTGGGGTCCACTGTGTTGGCAATCTCAATGGTCTTGGACCCGTCAGCGGGCTTCTTGCCCAGGAGCCAACCAAGGAGCCCACCAACCTGAAGCTCCTTGAAGCCCATCGAGATGAGAAGGATGGCCCCCACCACGACCACCACAGCCAGGATCACCCCAAGGGTCTTGGGACTGAGCCAGCGGATGAAGTCCCAGAGCTTGCCCATGGTAGCCTTGAAGGCTTCCCAGGTGCGTTCTCCGAAGGACTTCTCGGTCGGGGCAGGGGTCGGATCAACCATGGAGCACCATGAACAGGTCGTACATCGGGATCCCAGTGATCACCGACGCCTGCTTCAGTGTCATTGAACACCGAATCTCAGCCAACGAGGCCGACTTGTTGTTCGAGTCGTACTCCTCCGACGCCTTGATGAGCGCCAGGTGAAGCCAGGAAGGCTCATTGGTCAGAGCATCGGCCAGGGCTTGGATGGCTTCCGAGGCCGGGTACTTCAGACCACCACCACGCATCCGGGTCAGGTTCTTCGGGCGACCCTCGGAAATCTCCCAGTTGAGAACCCACGGGATGAACCGCTTCTTGAGGTTCTCCACCGTGGAATCTGACAACTGACAGTCTTTCCCGTTGACACGGACGAAGAAGTCGTAGCTGTCCGCCCCGTCCTTGAAGGCCCCCTCCGCCTTCCGACGCTGGATCTTCTCCTTGCTGTACTTGGTGTAAATCTCAACAACGCTCTTCCTCCCTGCGATGGAGGGATCCTCGTCATTGAGAAGGCCGGTTCCAACCAAGATGTCCTTGAGAGCGGCCCCCCCAGAACGAGGGAGCTTCTTGATGATCTGATCGGTTGGGCGTCCACCAGGCCAAGCGATGAACTTCTTGGGGGGCTTGGGCTTGGAGCCATCAGCCCAGCCGGTACTCACCGACTTGAGATACTTCGTAGCGATCTTGGAGATGTTCTGGGACAGAGGAACGTCCACCCAGGAGACCTGCCAGTCCTCCATCATCTTGGTGAACATCCCCTTGTCGGTAGGGATGGTTCCAGCGCTCTCCCCACGCTCCTTGATTGCGAGGAAGATGTGCTTGGAGTCGGTCTGCCCGTAGAGGGTCCAGATCCGGTGCCCTGGGTAGTAGGTCTTCTCCCAGTAGTATTCAGGAACCGAGACGAACTTCCACTCAACCCCAGCGGGGGGCGAGTTGCCAGACCAAGCCTGATCGAAGGTCTGACCCTCCATCACGAAGTCTGGCTCAGGTGCCTTCGGAGGCTCCCTACGAGGGGGTCGAGGGGCTGGTTCGGGAGTCCAGGTGGCCCGACCCTTCCCCTCCAAGATGTCCTTGGCAACATTGATCTCCACCATCTTCGTGTGGTCACCCCCACGATCCGGGTGGTTCTCCAAAGCCTTTGCTCGATACGCCTTGGTGATCTCCGTTGGAGTTGGGTTGGACCCAGGAGGGAACCCCAGGATGCTCTTGGCCTGCTCCAAGGACATCGAGAGGAGAAGGCGTGCGTACCGGTCTTCAAAGGAAAGTCTTGCCCAACTACGGGCGACCTTCTGAATCAGAGGGAGATCATTGTGCATGGCTCAACTCACGCTCAGGGCTTGGGGGTCTCGTCCTTCTTGGTGGTCACTACAACAGGAGTAGTGGCCCCATCAGCAGCCGGAGGCTCCGAAGCACTTGGGGGGAGAGCCTTGTCATCCTCAGCCGCATTGGCACCCTTCGACGGGGCACTCTTGAGCCAGGCCCGGACACGATTGTACACGAAAGACGAGAACATACCGCAAATGGCACCATAGAGGATGCGTCCACCACGGGTACCATTCGTGATCTCAGGCCAGATAAAAGTCTTCGCCATGAGCCCCATGAGCCCACCCACAAGGACGGGAAACACGGGCAGGAAGACCTCGTTCCAGAGCCGGTCGAGGGTCACTGTCTGCTTGAAAGTCCCGTTGGCTACGAGAATCTTCCAGGTGCCCTCAATCACCTTCCTACCGAAGTAGGTGATGACGTAGACAGCCATGCAGATGAAGAGGGTTTGTGGGTTGAATACCGCCTGAGCCAGAGCGTCAAGGTTCATGGTGCCTCCATCCAAAGTGGGCTCATAGAATGAACCTCACCCGACAAAGGCCACCTTGATTCAGTGCTCGGTCACAGAGAGTGATTCAGTGACTTCTATCGTGTGATGTTGAGGCTCTCGCTGTGCCTCGGCCTGAGCTGGTGGGGCGGGAGGAGGGGCTGCTAGAACGGGTTCAACTGGCTTTGCAAACCGTGGAACCACGTTCTCGATATCAAGCCTCTCCCAGCGAGAGATCCACTTGAGCTGGTCCTGAAGCTCTCTCCGCTGTTCCGAAGTGAGCTGTGGGTTGTTCAAAAGGAGTTGGAGCTGCCGCCTTGCACTAGCAGCCCCAACAGCCCGAATCTCCTTCGGAACTTCGTACAGGGTGATGGTTCGGATGCCCATCTCAGTAGCCCTCGGTCCTGTTCGGGAGCTGAATCGAGTTGGGGTCCACCTCGTACTTCGTTCGGTTCGACACGAGGGGGTGCCCTTCGATTCGGTAGAGGTCTGCCGCTGCTGACCCTTCGCTTGTCCCGTTCGTCCCGATGACGACGGTGGCACCCTCAGCGTCCACCCCAAGGGTGACCACACGAGTCACCACTGCCATCATCAGCTCGTCTCCGGCACTAGCCTTGTTGGCACCAACGCTGGTTGGTGCATTCCGGACCAGGTAAGCCCGACCAACGAGGGCCTTGGTTCCACGTCCAGTCCCCTGGATGTTGGAGTAAGTGGCAAAGACCTCTCCACCAGGACGGTCCCCAGACCCAACAAACATCGACCCACCCCGGTTGACCCGGAAGTTGGTCAGGAGTTCGTAGAGACCCGGCTCACCATCCACATGAATCAGAACATCGCTCGGAAGACCCGAGGAGACCGAAGCAGGCATGAGGGTGATCTCGTCCTGCTCGAACACCTTGGTGCGAGCCAAGCTGCCTGTGCCCGAACCCAGGCCCGTGTCATCGAGGTAGATGAGGGGAGAGGGGTTCACGTTCGAGAACCGGCCACCGTGGAAGTCCTTGTCCCGGTAGAGTGCCCCCAGGGGAAGCCTCTCGGTGCAACCCAGGTACTCAGGGCTGGCTTCGAGGTCGAACCCAAGTCCACCAGGGTTCAGGGCTCCCGTCATGAGGCCAGGTCGGCTGTCAATCGAGGAGGTTGGAGGGTATGCCGTCGGGTCCTCGTAGCCAACGTTCCGGAAGTCGTTCCAGTTCGGTGGGACCAAGTCCCCTGAGAGGCGACCCGTTCCAAGGGTCGTGATGAAACCGGTCGATGCCAGCACCTCCAGGGCCTTCTGGTTGGGCCGAGTGAGGGAGGCCAGGTCCAGGAACGAGGAGCTGAGCTGGTACGCTGTAGCGCTCGTCAGAGGCCCTGGCGTGTACCCCAAGTCCAGGTAGGTGGACTGAGACCCCCAGGGGTCACCCTGGTAGGGGGTTCGGCTGTAGTTGATGAGAGCCGAGTCGAAGCTGGTCAACGGACCAGGGAGAATCGCCCAAGGAGCATGAAGGGGTGCGGTCAAGTTAGCCGTTCGGGTTGCCGCAATGACCTCCGTCCGCTTTCGGGACAGAACCATCTTGAAGGGCTTGTTCAGGTCGAAGGACCCACGGTCGAACCCGAAGATGCTTGCCGTGATGACATAGTGCTTCGACCGGAACGTGCTGATCGGGGTAGGCGACTTGCTGAGATCCAAAGCATCTGCATTCAGAATGAAGACGCTGTCTCCGTCATCATCGATCTCGATCCAGAAGACCGGCCCGTCGAAGTTCTGCCGAAGCAGGTTCTTGGCTCCGGACCCCTTAGGCTCCCTAGTCACTGAATCGAAAGCACTGCCATTTGCCTTGAAGTCTGCCGCCTCATAGACTGCCCAAAGACGAGCAATCCCGTAGAACGGTGGGAGCTGGAGCCCCTGACGACCCAAGCCTCGGGTGTCATCGAAGAACTTGATTCCAGCGTAGGTATCCCCGCTAAACGAGAAGGTGGAGTTGTAGGTGGCTTCTGTGATCGAGGGAAGAGACAGGTTTCCTGTGGAGAAGACCGCAAAGGAGAAGTTCCCCCCAGGCTCATAGTTGATGTACTGCTTGTTGTGGTCAGAGTCCGTAACCTCCGTGGGGCCACCCTCATGCGACTGAAGCATGAAGTTGATACCACGATGGAACACAGTCCCATTGGCAGGGAGAATGGGGAGGTAGACCGCACCCCATCCTGGGACCAGGTGCCTTGGGAGGGTGACACAGAAGTTCTTGAGATTTGCCTCTGACTGAGTAGAGCCTGAGAAGTGACCTAGTGGATCGGTAGTCGCCCACTTGGAGGTCACCCCGTCCACCTTCTTCAAGGGCATGAGACCCTGGGCGTGACGGATGACGTACTCAACAGTCCCAGAAACAGAAGGAAAGTCTTGGTAGGTCTCAAGCTGATGATTGTCGTCAACCCCCAGGGCCTTGATCACGTAGATCCCCATCGCAGGGCCAGATGTGATCTCGATCACATCACTCTCTAGGAGAAGACCAAGTCCGGTGAACGTAGCTCCGGAGTCAGTCAGCGTAGACCCCGATAGGGTAGCAGTTCTTGTCCCGGTAATTGGAAAGACAGAACCGTAGGTATTCTCGCCTGCCCCATTGACTGGGGAAGAGGTGGCTGGGAAGCCCATCCTCTGGAATGGGGTCAGGATGACTGTCTTCGACCCCAGGTCAGCATAGGCTTCAGCCGTCACTGGGATGAGATTCTTGTAGGGCTGGTTCCGGTACTTGGACCAGAGCATCGCCCAGGCAGTTCTCAGCGGGAAGTTGGTCTGAGGGACCCCAGAGGGCTGAATCATCAGCTCTGCATAGGGGTTGTAGAGCGCCAAGTTGTGGATCGAGTCTGGACGCCTTGAGAGTCCACGCCCCCCGCCATACTGAACGTTGACAGTGACGTAGATATTGGGGTTCTCGCTCTTCGCAATCGGGAAGGGTGCTCCTGACCCAACGAACTGGAGGGTCAGGTCAGAGGTGGACGTGGCATTGTAGGGTTGAACGATGAACCGGTGCTGGGGAAGAGGAACAGAAGACCCGTCAATCCGGATCTGAACCGACCCACGACCCTTGCGAACCTCATAGTAGCACCCAGCGGTCGCTGGGATTGTACGATCAACGGTGATGGTTCCTGCTGCAACTGCCTTGATCTCGTAGGTGCCCTTCGCAGCCCCGTAGTAGATCACCAGGGAATCCCCCGGCTCCACCCCAGATGCGATGAAGTCGGCAATACCTGGGTCAGAGAAAGAAGTGCCTACGGTTGAGACCCCTGTTGAGCTGGAGAGGGGGACCTCGTTGAGCAAACGAACCTGGTCTGCATCTGCCCCAGGAGTCGTGTTCTTGAAGGGGGCGACTGGGATGCGAATCCGATCTCCAGACCTACCAGTTGGATCGGTGTTATCCGCTGGTTCTGAAGTATCTGCTGACCAGTTGTCCCCCAGTGCTTGACGAGTGGTCGTGGCACTGATGACGTTCAGGGACCAGTTGGAGGCCACTGGCTGAGACCCGCTGACCACCACCCCTGTGTAGGGTGTGCAGATGATCTCGACAGGCTGTTGGGCAGACGCATCCGAGTAGATCATCCTGATCCGGTCAGGAGCATCGATCTTGGTGATCCCCAAGCCTGCTGGGGTGGCACTGATCTTGTCCTCATACAGAACGAAAGTTCCCTGGGTACCGCTCCCGGACCTCTTCCAGTTGGCTCGGAGTTGCCCCTTGAGGAGCTTGTCGAGGTTCGACTGAAGAGTGGCCCTGTAGTCCACCCCATTGGGCGTGACAACGTGCCGAAGGTCAAGGATGTCCGTCAGGGCCACCTGATCTGAGAAGAGGCCGTCAGGGCGTCCTGAGAGCACCTTGACCACGGACCCTGCCGGGTGAGCCTCGGCAACGGTTCCGTTCTTGGCCCGGACGACTCCACCGATGGTGTTCCCAGAGATGGTGTTGTAGGAGAGAATCTCCTCCCCAATCTGGATGAGGACGGATGAGGCCGGGTTGGCAGGGAGAGGGATGTCCGCTGCTGAGACCACGGTGATCGAAGAAGCCGTGTCCGTGATGGCCGTGGCAAGGACTGGCAAGGGGGCGAAGGTCTTGGCCCCAGTTCGGTCGATGGCGGTAGGATTCCGATTCAGACCTCCGTTGAGGTTCTGAGAGGGGTCCCCCGCCCAAGCCACACCGTTCCTACGGAAGACGACGCACAGAGGGATAGCATAAACGTAGCCATCAACCGTCCCGAGGTCGTTGACCGTCCCATCCCCAGCACGCCAGAGGCCGGGGTCTCCCAGTTCCTCCTGCATGTTGACGAAGGGATAGCCCCCAGTGGAAGGAGGGGTAGCCATGGTCCCCTGGGCCTTGACTGCCGTAGCGTCGAAGCCGTCGGGGTAGTTCGCCAGGCCGATGAGCCCCTTGATGACCCGGATCCGGTACTGGAGCTGGGTTCGCTGAGAGGTCTCGAACCCGATGGCTGGGTCCTGGATGTCGTCAGGAAGGTAGCTGGCGCCTCCCTCGACGTTTCCGTAGCGGTAGACGGCCGAGGAGCTGGGCTTGTTCAGGCTGGATGGTCCGGGCGGTACACGGGCCTTCCAGACCTCAAGGAACACGAAGTCCGACCGGAAGTCCCCGCTGTTGGACGGAGGGGGGTCCAGCGTGATCTTGTTCCACACATCCGTGTTGTTGGGGGCGCCAGGAGGGGTTCCGGTCTTCGTCCCGGCAACCGGAACGAGCCACCCGTTGACCACCGCCCACATGATGGACTTCTTCTCGCCCGAGCGCTGACGACCGAACTGGAACCAGTTCGACCAGCTTGAGCTGGTGACGTAGTCCTTCGAGGGGTTGGTATCGTTGCCCAGCCACCCTGAAGGGGTCCCCCGGAGAACAAGCTGCTGCCTCCAGTCGTTCTCAAGCTGCTGGATGAGGTTCAACTCCGAGTCCAGCGGGGGCTTGCCCTGCTGCCAGACGACCTCCAGGTACGCAGAGTTCTTAGGATCCAGGACCCGGCTAACGCCAATTCCGAAGTTATCCGCCATTGGGCTTCTCCGATTTCATCCGTTCTTGGTCAGGTCCAGGGCATCAGTAGAGAACCGCCCAAGATCCAATGAGCACCTTAGCCACCGAATCCACATAGGAAGTCCTAGTGAACTTGAGTAGTAGCTGAGTCCCCCTCGACGAAATCGGGATGGACACGAGTGCCTTGTCTTGAACAGGTAGGAATGTAGCTCCACCATCGAAGCTGACCTCCACCATCACATCGGTATCTGGGGGGAGTTCCTGGTAGTGTCGCTGAAAAGCGGCATCCGCTGGGTCCTCGTCCACGTAGGCGAAAACCTCATAGGTAACAAGGGCCTGTGAGGGACCTGCCCCAGGTCCTCCCCAGGTAATCCCATAGGGGTCTGTCTGAAGAATCGGAGCCGGGTTGGTCATGTCCACGGGATACAACCCAACATGACCCTTCAGGCCGGTGAAGATACCCCTACTGCTAGAGAGGTTGACGTTGTCTGGGTCAAACATCGGGTCATAGGTGACTTGAGTGAACAACCCGTGGGTGCCCAGAATGGCCTGATACTTCTTGTTGAGAAGGTCTGACAGGTCAATCGGGTTCCGAACTGCCACGTCATCCGCCACTCGAACCACATAGTTCCCAGTGATGACCGTAGATGGTGGGATATTCTGTGGGGTCACCACATCGTTGATGTCGTCGTTGAACAGGTCAACCAGGTAGTGCGTGCTCACGGATCAGGCTCCCTTCTTGCCTTTGGTTGTGGCCGCCTCGGTTGGGTTGTACCCGTACCTACCTCTCGACTTCGACTTCACATTGGTGAATCGGAGAACCTCGACTTTTCCGAGTGGGGTCGGGGTAACAGGTGCGACGTGCGGCTTCTGTCCCATCTTGGCCCCAGCCAAGGTCGTTGAGGTCATGCCGTAAGGAACCCCACCAGTCTTCCAGAAGGGTCGAGACATCCTTGGGTAGAACTCGCTCACATCGGAGTTTCCACCTTGGAACTGGACACCCTCGATGTTGACGCCATCAGCATCCTCAAGCTGAACCAATGGGTTCCAGTCCCCGAGAGTGAAGAGGAACACATCCTCCCGTGGTATCGAGTACAGGACGTGATTGGCCCAAGTGTTGGGTGTGTTGGTCAACTCCGACACAGAAGGGTTGACAACCAGAGAAGACCCAGAGGGTGTCTGGAGGGTGTGGAACACAAACTCCTTGCATACCCGATCAACGTAGATCCCAGAGGCACCTGGGTAGCTTGCCTTGTTCTGGAAGTCCAGAGGATACAAGGCCCCCTCTAGCTCAATGTAGTCGATGTTCCCTCGTCCAGGCCAGAGGTACCGGTACCCATCGCTGGCCGCATGGGTCATCATGATGTCAGAGTTGTCCACCCCAGCCATCCGCACCAAGTCCCCAGCAGCAGTGGAGAGTAGGCTCGAAGGAACAGAGGCCAGGGTGGATCCACCCAAGTAGCCCTTGTTACCACTGTACAAGGGCTCTACTCGGACAGTGTAGTTAGCTGAGTAGCTTCCTGCAATCGTGCCTTTTTGGGCACGTTCCAAGTAGAGGGTACTTCCAGAGTGACCGGTAACCAGCGCAATCTCAGATCCGAACCTCACATAATAGGTCGGACTCGGAAGTAGGCTTATGTCTGCAACTGTAACCGACGTTGAAGCCGGGGTCATGCTTGCAGTGGTTTTTGTATTCGTGTCATCAGTTGTGACATTAAGGCTGGGTCCAACTGAAAGTGAGTGCTGACCAAACGTTGGAGGGGAAGTGTCCACCAACGTATCGGTGGAGTTCACCGTGTGTACGGTGGAATAGCGTGTTGCTAGGATCCTCACCCCAGGCTGACGATACGAGGTTGACGCACTCAAAGTGAGTGAGTTCCCGGAATAGGTTGAGATGGTAGAAGCAGACCTATGGGCTACCTCCAAGGATCCGTACTTGCTCCGGTCTGTAGCCTCCTCCCACCACCCAACGGAGGCTGCCACCTGCCACTTGCAGAGCTTGTCGTTCCAAACGACTGAGGCTGCCCGGAAGGCATAAGTGGGCTGGTAGCTTGTGGACACTGCACCATACCCAGGCCCAGGGATGTACGACCGATCACTGTTCCCGATCAGGTTGTTGATCGAGTTCACGAGGTACCCTCGACTCATCACCCCAAGGTCGGGAGACACAGCCCAGTAAGCGATGTTGGTGTCGCTCACCCCTACAACCAGGAAGTAGGTCCCATTCCAACCAACCGAGAAGCTCAGGAACAAGTCTGGGTTTGGTCCACTGGAGGAGAGCTTGACCTCCGCCGTGCGGATACCATCCCTATTGAAGGAAGTGACCCCGAGACGTGTGCCACGGTTGTAGAACAAAACGAACTTGTCCTGGCTCTCTACGTAGAAGCTGCCCCACAGGTCCGTGAACGCATTGTTGTAGAAAATCCCAGGGATGGAGTGGGCCGTCTTGAGGATGGAACCCTCCCGAACCGTTCCAGAACTGGTCGAGTAGTCCACACTCTTGGCGTCCATGGCACTAGGACTAATCCCGTCTCCGGAGAGAACCATGCCATAAACATCGCACCCTGCGTCAACCTGCACACCATGACGCCTCAGATCGACGCCAAGGTCGGCCTCACCGGTTCCAGAATCAAAGTGTACTACAGTGTAGGCACCTGCGAGGTTACTATCACCAGCACTGTTGTTGTTCCTCTGATTTAGAACATCAATGGTGTCTCCAACAGAGATGTACCTGGACGTTCTGGTGATGAGGATGATGTCCCCGGCTCGTACCGGTTGCCGGGTCTGGAGCTTCCCTGTACTGGTAATCCCTCCGATTGCCTGGTCCGAGAAGTACCCCCGTGGGGACTCCCTGTTCATTGGGCCAAAGGCAGAAACAATCTGGAAGTTCGACTTGAGACCTTCTTTCGGGAAGGTGAAGGTCTTCAGCTCCAAGGCGGTAGATACCCCAGCGTCCTCCATCTTGAAGAGATAGGTGACCGTGAACCCATCACCATTCCAAGTGATCTTCGGGTCACGAATGTTCCCGTTTCGGAGCGGACTGTTGTCGGAGGGGCTTACCGGAGTAGTGTCAATGATGTACGAGGTACAGTTGAAGGCCGAGTTGTACCTCCCTTGTTTGGCGGCAATAGTCCCACCCTGACCCCTACGGAACAAGGTTACTCCGAGCAGAGGACGGCCCAATTCCTGGAGGGTCACCTCTGCTGATGGGTTCCCCCACTTATCATTGAGGGTAGAACCGTTCAACCCTGCGAGCCAAACCACTGCCAGGGTATCCTCTGCCCAGCAGGTATCAACCTGAACGACATCAACGATCTCAAGAGACCTGGTGTCCCCGACACACTCGTTGAGGAATCGTTCGACGTTTGTCTTCGGCCCTGGGGGTGTCCCCCCGCCATTCCCGATGTAGGCAAAAGCCTTGATCTTAGGAAGCTCGAACTGCTTGTAGGTAGAGGTGTCTCGAACAACGAACCCACCCACAACTGCCTCGTCGAGGAACTCATCCTCTTCACTGGAACCAAGGTCGAAAAGGAGTAGGCCCCGAGGAACCACAAGGAGTCCTAGGAATGTTGAGCCGGTCCAGATTGCCCGAGCACCATAGGTGGGCTTTCGCTTACTTGGGTACTTGGCAAGGAGGATGTCCTGAGGAAGTGACCCGATCAGGTAATCCCTTTGCCACTCGGGTATCCCGGTCTTGTAGTCAGAATCATTCTCATCGTAGACGACAGGGGGCTGAAGTCTACTGATGTTCGGGAAGGTAATGAGCCTCTTCCTGAGGGTGTACTTCCCGGTGATGTCCGTGAAGACTGCACAGAGGCTAGTGTTGTAACCAGCAACCGTCCTTGGGTCGTGGTTGGTCAAGACTGGGGGATTCAGGACCTTGTTCTCACCCCAAGACTGCCCGTAGGACCAGACCCCGATGTGAAGAAACACGTTCCGATAACCGTCCGTCGCAAAGAACGGGTTGGGGCACCCAGACCCACCATGACGTGTGTACACATGGTTGCGACTCAGTAGAGTCATGTCCCCAGTGTCAATGTCCGAACGAACAGTGAGGTTCTTGATCTCACTGTTGTAGGGTCCGAAGCTCTGCCGGAAGGATCGAACCCTTACATTCTGCCCGTCAACTCGCTCACGGTCCAGGAACCCGTACATGTTGTCGCCCCAGGCGATTGCAACATGACTCTGCTCAGTGGGGTGGAGGATCCCACTTCCAGTCCTCCTAGGAGCCCCCACGACAACACCACGGAAGCCGAGGTCAGCCTCAAGACGAGAACCCTCAATCAGGTCGTTCCAGACCATCCCCTTCTGACCGTACTTGGAGTCAGCATAGGTGTAAAGGTCGCCAACAGCAGAGGAGAAGGTCAGCACATCGGTTCCGACCACATCATTTGGGGCTGTGTTGGTAACCGTCCAGGTTCTATTGTAGAGGGTATCACCCTCTGTTACGTAGATGTGAGTCCCAGCTACATGGGAACCACCAGCGAACTCAGTGGCCCTAACCCAATCGTGCTCAGAGACAATGTAGACCCCATTGATCGCACCCACTGACTGAGCCGCAAGGAGGACCTTGTCCCCTGGGGTTTTTAGGGCCACTCCGTCAATAGTAACTCCAAGTCCAGTGAGGTTGGGCACGTTGGTGTTCGCCACCACCCTCACCTGAATCTTGTTGAATAGAGTGTTCCCAAAGAGGTTCCGGCTTAGGACCTCCTGCTTGGGCTTCTCGTACCCATAGATGTTGATCTCATCAGCAAACGTAGTGTAGGACGAGCTGACGATGATCTCCCCGTCAAGCCCAACCCTGAATCCAGGGCACTTTGGACGGCACTCATTGGACTGCTGGGTCTCGTACCCAGCCCCCTGTTGCACCAGCACCCACTCTACGTTGTTTGCGAAGGTTCCGGCACCAATGAGGGAATCGAGGGCCACAACGTGCTCGCTGTAGCTGTCGTTTACCGTCCGGTACACCCCGTAGGCCGGGAAGTACAGTAGGTCACCCACTGAGATAGTCTTCCGGTAGGTCCTTCCTTGGGGGTCTGCCGTATCAGTTGAGAAGAGGAAGGTGGCATCGTAGAGATACTGGGTTGTGCCGCTCTGAACGAAAAGCGTACCCGTGTCAGACCGAATGAGGTCCACCGTCGGGCTGACAATGACCCAATCAGACCCGTTCCAGGTAACCCCCGGAATGAAGGATGGCACGACACCACCCTTGATCGGCATCGAGTAGTTCCTGAGGGAGACATCATCATAGGGGTGATTGGTATTCCCCTGAGTGTTGGGGTACACATCCAACGGGTCTCGGCTTCCGAGAGACCTGCGAATCAACTCCAAGTCATTGGATCTACGCAGCTCACCCAGGTTGGACGGATAGGTGCTCTGATACCCGTCAGCGGTCGAGACAGTCATCGAGACACTACTCTCGTACCCCTCGGTCATAGAAGGGGCGATGACCGCCTGATAGGTATAGTCACCAGTAAAACCCTCAGTCAGGTTCTTGTGCGAGACAATGACGAAACTGGTCGAGAGATGAACTCTTACCGGGTACGGGGACTTTCCTGGGACCCCAGCGTTGTCCAGGTAGTTGGTGTCCTTCCCGTTGTCGAAGTTCGGGATCCAGGCCCGACTCGCTGCCGCCCTAGTGTCGAAGTTCTGATAAACGATGATGGCTCGGTCCTTGGACGAACCAGAGATCCGAACGAAGTCCGGCTCACGCTCTTGGAAGTGGAACCTGGTGCTGCTGGGTACTGGGGAGTCGGGACCCGCAACCTTCACCGAGGCATAAATCTGATTCTCGCTCGTACCTGCTCGGCAATAGACCCGACTGACAGGGAAGATGGCGTACCTCAAGGAGGAGCCTGAGTTGAACACCTCCGCCTGGTCTCCCTCAGCACCCTCAAACTGGGGGTACAGGGCGGAACCACTGACTGAACGAACTATCCCAGTTCGCCCCTTGTAGTTGTCTGCCCCAGCGGTTTGATGGAGGAGAAGGAACCGGTCCCCATCCCGTACCCCAGCCGTGCTCCAATTGGGATATGCTGAGTCACTGAGGTACCCGCCACCACTGAAGTACCCAGTTGTTCCGGTAATGATAGCGTGGAGCCTCTCAGACCAGCACCAAATGAAGTCACACTGGACCCCACCAGCAGACCGCCTCCTGACAAGAGATACATCGGTCGAGCTTGTGATCGTCCCAGCATTGTAGCTACTGGTCCCATACGTAGTCAGACCGGAGACTGAGTCATAGATAATCTGAAGTGCAGCCGTGTTGCTGAAGGCGAGGTCATTGTAGCCCCAGCACCCAATAGCAATGCTGTATGAGTTGTAACTCTGAATATCCCCAACAGCAATGGAAGGGTGAACCGTGTACTGTTGGAACCCATACGGAGAGATCACCCTTGGGGATCCGTACCGAATAGAGTACCTCTGGGCAACAGGCTGATGGGTGTCCTGGGCACGATAGGTTAGGGCATCGTAGTAGCTTCGTGGGCCAACCCCAGAAGACCCGGAGAACTCCTCAGTCCAAGTGAAGACATACTCATCCAACACCGGATGGTGAGCCGCCCTCGGGTAGTGCCCTGAGGTCAGGTTTGACGAGTTTGGAGAGGTCAACGTGAAGAACTTCCCAGCGGAGTTCTTCACGTTGATCCCTAGCCCAGGAAGAACTCTGGTGCCATCCAACCGGATCTCGTTGAACCAGATTGAGTTGGAGGTGGCATCCGCAACGAAAGTGCCCCAGACCCTTCGAGCACTGTTCCAGACGATGCAGTAGCCCTCAACCTTGAAGGACTCAGGGAACTCGTACCCAGAAATCGGGATGTACGGAGTCCCATTGACATCTACAGTTGTGGGATCGTAGGTCCCATAGCGGTTGTTAGGACCGATCTTCAACGAACATGAGTTCAGGTCGAGGACGGTCCCATACCCCTCACCCTCTAGGGTGACACCCGGTGGAATGAAGATGTGGTCAGCCGTATTCCGGTAGACACCCCGACGAAGGTGAACGGTGGAATACTGCCCCTGCTGAAAAGCCTCAAGAAGGGCATTCTGGAGCGGGATATAGGTGTTTGGGAGACCCGATGAGGCGGCAGACCCGTCGTGGGAGTTGTTGTAGTCTCCGCTAGGGTGAGTCATCCCACCAACGGTAATCTTGGTCTTCTCCTCAATCCGGGTCTCAAAGGGGTAGTCATAGCCCGGATACTGAATCATCCGGATCTTGCCGTCTTGTCGGATTCGGAAACCCCTGAAAGGATCGCCACTAGACCAAAGAACAGCGTTACTAGCCCCGAAGTCTACCTTGGGGGTGATGTCCTCATTAGGACTGGACCCCCACCCAGATGCCTCAGCGTCCAAGGCACGGACGTAGAAGTCGTTCCCCTGGGAAGTCGTTCCAAGGAGGAGGGCTCCAGGATTGAAGCCATTCGCATCACTTGAAAGCTCAAGTCGGACCCTAGCCGGTGTCTGATACTTGTTCTGGTTGCTCCGACTGACATAGACAGAAGAAGCGGACCCTTTGGTCAAGGTCTTGTCTGCTGCCCAGTAGACCGCCCAGAGTTGGAGACGGCCAGTCGTGGTGTTCACCCCTCCGTTGCCCCCAGTGGGCTTCACATCGTTGCCCGCAAGGGGTGGAGTCGAGAACCGGAAGACACCCGCCTTGTAGTCGATAGTCATCCGCTGATCGGCATCAGGGATCGTACCGTCGATACGGGGGTTCTTCGGGAGGGGGGCGTTCCAGTCTGGACCCGAACCATCCGGCAAGCTCCGGTAGATGATGGGACGGTAGCCCACCAGGTCCAGAGAGCTACCAGGACCCGCTGGGGGCTGGTAGATTGCGTCCGCCCTGTCGATTGCCTCACCCCCTGAGAACGAGGGTGAGACCAGGTCCGTGACCCGGTCGATGTTGATCTGATCGAGGGTGGGGGCGGAGATGGTATGCAGCAGAGAATCAGGGCTGACTGCAAGGAAAGTCTGCTCCCGACCCAACGGACCAGAACCAGGAACCGCAAAGAGCTGGACAGCACCCTGCCTAACCACTGCATAGGAGTAGGGCTCAGCGCTTACCTCAAGAGCTGTGGTTGGAGAGTTGTTGGGGGCCTGTACGCTCGACAGGACCAAGCTATAGATCGGCCAGGACCCCGGAGTGTTGCCCACATAGGAAATAACGCCAGTGGCATTGGCGTTCCCATCACTCCCATCCAGACGGCTCTTGATGAGAAGAAGGTCCCCACTCTGAACCAGACTGAAGTCAGTATCAATGCTGGAGTCCTGGAGTTCCAAGGTTCCGATGGCAATACCAGTAGACCCGCTGGTGATGAACTTGGGGCCGTACCACCTGACCGACTCGGCTACGAAACTGCTCGGCTGAGTGGAAGAGAGGAGGAACGGTACGGGAGTCGTGGGTGGGCGGATAGCCCACACGTCGTCCAGGAAAACTGCTGGCCCGGAGTAGAACCTCTCATCGTTGATCGAACCAGCGTTCGACTCGTCACCAACGGTCAGAGCCTTCCCGCCAGCAAAGAAGTCAGCCTTGCGAAGCTGCTCCAGCTCACGGCGAGTCAGGTTCGAGTAAGTTGCCCCGGTCGAGGTGTGGGAAGTAGCCATGCGGTCCTTGCGTCCTTGCGTTAGGCCGTAGCCATAAAAGGTTCCGGGAACAATGCGAAGAGGCCGATCACGTAGGTGCCGCCCAATCGATCCCCTGGAGAGTCAGGCTCTCCCCTGTGCCGTTCTTGATGAGTGTAACCCGAACGAACAAGAGGTACTTGCCCTCTGAGTTCGGAGCAGTCATCGACCCGCCTGTGCTGTAGGTGACCGTTGTGACCCCCCCAGCCTCAACCACTCCAACCTTACACCCACGAAAGTCCTGGGTCTTGTCGTTGTCCGGAGTTCCGTCAGACCGGCCAAGGTCGAGCCACCCGGTAACCCCAGGGATCTTGATCTGGACTACAGCCCCGCCCGTGTGGTCCGTGATTTCATTGGGGTCCGGAGTGTTGGCAGCATTGAAGGCGGCTGCTGAAAGTCCGGTGAGCAGGATCTTCCCACTGTTCCTTGAGATCCCCGTATTGAACGCACGAACGTACCGACGCTTCGTGTTGGCCGCATCAGCCCCATAGATTGCAGAGTAGTCCCTTCCGGCTTGCGTTGGCTTGTACTGGGAGGCCGAGAAGTTGGTGGTCGGGTAGACCAGACGACCAGAGTACACTTGAAGAGCCCCTGAAGCTATGGCCCCAGCCGAGTCAAAGACGTTTCCACCCGCTGGCTGGATCGGAGCACTCCCCAGTGGAGCGTTGTAGCTGCTGATGTAGCGATATGACTCACTGACGAAGGACTCTTTCACCTCGGTGGTGAGGGTGGCCTCGTTGTAGGCAGGGTTGACAAGGTATCGCTCAGTGCTGGTCACATCCACAGCAGAACTGAATGAACCCCTCCAACGAACCGTCACCTGAGCGTTGGGGTAAACCGGCTTCGGAAGCGGGCTGACCACCGTGAGGGCTGCTTGAGTTGCATTGGAGAGTCGGGCAACAGAGGCCGGGTCCGGAGGGTTGGAGAGGGAGAACGGGGTCCCCCCAGAGTTGTCGGAGACGTTGGACCCATCAAACAATGGGTAAGTCCAGGTAGTCCCATTGAAGTTGGACATGATGGCCTGGACCACGGGGAGGGCCGACACATACTCAAGGGGAACCGAGACTGAAGGGGACGTGTTGGTGAGGAACGAGTTGCTGAAGACGTTGGCTGCTGTGGACAGCAAGTTCACCTGGAATGCCGTACTGTTGTAGTAGGCGATCCCGGAGAGATTCATCGTGGTAGTGGTCCCAGCAGGGGACGTGGTGAGGGTGGCACCAGTAGGCCCAGACCCACTCAATGTGTCGGTAAACACGTTGGCCCTGATCACATTGTCGTAGGCGGCTGCATCCGAGGGGACTGCCGAGTAACACTTGGAAGTGACCAGATTCCCCGCTGTGAGGCTTGCAGGCTGGATGGAGGCAAGCGTTGTGGCGTAGGTCTCCTTCCAGTGAACCAGGAGGTAGCTCCCAGAGTTCCCAGCCGTGATAGACACTGGGAAGCGATACTTCCCAAGCTGGTAGGCATAGAAGTTGGACCCGAAGGCTGTGTACTGCCCGCCTGGGTAGCTGTTTTGGTAGGGGAGCCTGTCGATCAGGGTGATGGCATCAAGCCCTGACCCGGAGGGGGTGTAGTTAGTCTGCCCAGAGGACCTGGTGGCCTCAATGAAGTTGGCACTTGCGACCCCCGCTGGAGCCGAAGCACTTGACCCCAACCAAAGGGCCGAGATCAAGGTGGTCTCTGCCGGGTTGAAGAAGTCGCTGTTGGTCGTTCGGTAGACAGCAAGGACCCCTCGGTCGGCCGGGAAGACCATTCCCCCAATAGTCTGAGTGCCGATGCTCCCGACAGGGGTCAGGTACTTCGTCACGATAGCGGCTGTCCCAGACTTGAACCCTCCACGGATGGCCGATCCACCCACCGTCAAGGCTGGCGTCCAGTTGGTGAGGCCGGAGTTCGGGATGGCTCCCGAGTCGTAGCCGATCTTGTCTGGCTTCACTGGGAGGAGGTCAGACAGGGCCGTGAGGGCGTCCATGACGCTCTCCCCGTCATAGGGTCCACCAGCCGAAGCCAAGAGAGCCTGCCCCGTATTCGGGTTGACCTCGGGGATGCCAACCGCCCAAGACATGTGGGCATCCACGGGGTCGTTGATGTGGGCCTCAAGGTCGCCAGCACCCCCTACCGGGAAGGATAGCGCCGAAGCTGGAACCTGACCGGCTGAGAGCTTTCCAGGTCCAGGATTGACGAAAGAGGGTGACTTGTTGGACGGCATCTCTCAGCTTCTCCGGTTGAGGAGGTTCCCGGAAACCCGGTAGACACTCGCAATGGTCGTGTTGTCGGTGTCGAGGACCTTGATGCTGTTCTCCGCATCAAACTCCGCCCATCGAACGAAGTTCACAAGAAGGAGCGTCCCCTTCCTCCCCAGGGTCGTGTCCGAGGCGGTCTCCATCAAGGTCGGTAGGATGACCTTGTGGACACGAGCATCCGAGAGTGGTGGCCCGAAGGCATTGGGCTTGTACCCAGCAGAGAAGGTCGGGAAGTAGGTTCGGTCCTCGATGTCAGCATCGCTCAGGCTCCGGGTGAAGGACACCGACTCCGAGTCAGGGACGTAAGGGATGTAGGTCGGTACCTTCAGGAAGCCCGTCGAAGCGTTGAACTCAGCTACGTAGATGTTCTCCGAGCCGTCAAGCTCGTACTCCCCACCGAAGGTACCCACGCTCTTGATGATGCCGCCGGTCTGAACGTAGGCTTGGGGGTAGGGGTAGCCCTCCCCCTGAGACCCAGACCCAGTCGTGATGGAGTACAGGTTAGGGGAAATCCACCTCGGGATCAGGGCCAGCTCCGTTCCAAGGATAGTCCCTCGAATCGTCTGGGGCGCCCTGGTCTCATAGTAGATCGTGAACTGCACCCCAGGGGTAACCATCGACGTAGACTGGGGGATAGGGCGAAGGGCCTCGTAGTCTACCTCAATCACATCGAACGGAGTTGCAGCAGAGCTGAGCTGGACCTTCCGACGGTCATCCCCCACCAAGAGTGCCCCCGGATCAGGGGTACTGTTGACCCTTACCTCAACCAGAGTCTTCACTCGTTCCGGCAAGATGAGCTGGTCCATCGGATTGGTGGACTCAGCCGTGGTAGTGAACGTCAGTTGGCTTGTCCGATACTGGAGCTGAACCTGACGATGGGTGTAGTCGAGAACCTGGGTGTCGATGGCAGCGTAAGATATCGGGGCAGAAGCCGACAACGCCGAGGGGTTGTTGATCGAGAAAGAGGCACTATCGTAGTCGTTCGTTGGTGTCTTCGCCAAACCCTGACCTGGCGGGTAGGCAATCAAGAGGTCGATGTACATCGGCTCTGTGGTTGCTGAGTCTGGCGGGATCCCCAGCGTGATGACGATGTTCCCCGGAGGATAGCTGCAAAGCCCCTGGATGTTGGTGACAGGGAAGGGGACCACTGAGGTATTCCCCAAGGCGGAGAACCCAATGTCGAGACCCTTCTGGGTCCCCAGTGGTCCTTGAATCCTTGCCCGAAGGATGTCGATGATCCGTGTCCCAGAAGGCGCCCTTGTCAGGAACCCGATGGTTGCAGGGAACGGGTACTGGGAGATCAGGGAGGGGCTGATCGTCACCTGGGTCCCAACCTGCCAAGTCGGAGTCGAGACGTTGGGATCACCAGGAGTGATCTTGAACGTCATGACCTCATAGTTGGGCCGGTCGGTGAAGAACCTACGGGTACAGTCGAACTGACCGATGAACTCAGCCCCAGGGGTGTCCCCTGTGATGGTCCCGTCCCCAGGAAGGGTCCCAACCTCATCCGCCCAAAGGTAGGTGTGCCCAGAGATCCCTCCGCCATTCGGAGTTGTCCCCCACTCGGTCTTCAACTTATTGTCAAGTAGAATCCCAAAGTTCTTCTCAAGGACCTCTCGATAGTCCCACCCGCTGGTGGAGACTGCCTGGCGAAGATCCGCCAAGTCAGTGCCAACAAAGATGTCGCTGAGAAGGCCATCTGGACGATCTGACGGTCCAGGAGAGACCACTCCCCCGTTATGATTCAGGTTCTTCTTGAAGGATGTCGTATTCCGCCTGAATACTGCGCACAGTGGGATGGCATACATGTAACCATCCACAGTACCAAGGGCATTGCTTGGAATACCGTCCCCAGCCACCCATAGACCAGGGTCTCCATAGGCACTCTGGTTGTAGTAGACGAAGGTCGAGGCCACTCCATCTGGTGCAGAGGAGGAGGCTGGGACCGAATGTGCCACCACAACAGGGTCATCAATCCCGTAGGGGTAGCCAAAGAGGTCCACTCCAGCAATGACCCGAAGACGGTACTGAATCTGGACCCTCTTGGTGGTCTCGGCCCCAACTACGGAGTCGAGCATCTGGTCCTGATAGTTCAGGGTGGCATCATCGACAGAGGACACCCCGACGTTGCCGTTCCTCCAAATACGACCGGTAGGGCTCTTCCCATCCCCAGTAGAGGGGCCAATGAGCCTACGCCAGACCTCCAGAATGACCAGGTCCGTTCGCTTGGCCCCGTTCCCTGTTGGGCCAACGGGAAGCGTCAACTGATTGGAGCTGGCATTCCCGGTGTAAGCCACCAAGACGGGCCAGCCATTCACCAGAGCCTTCAGGTTGTTCGCAAGGAGCAACGTGTTTGCGATAGGGCTCGGGATGAAGATCGACCCAGACCCACCCATAGGGTCTGAGGAGTTGATGTGTACGTCGGTGAGCCACCCAGAAGGAGCAATCGACCTTGCTAGGTCAAGAGCGTACCCACTGTCTATGTCTTGGGCAAGGTTGAGTTCCTTGTCCAAGACTGGCTTACCAGCTTGAAAGACCGTTGTCTCAAAGGCCCTTCCATCTGGAAGTAGGTAGCCACTGACTGCCGGTCCAAAGTTTCGTCCGTTCCCACCTGAAGGCATCTCGTGATCTCCTCAATCAGAAGGTGAGGCGCCAGACGATTTCCAGCGTAGAAGTGGCAGGTTTGTTGATCACCGGGAAAGTGAGGTAGTTCACCATGGTCTCCCTCTCCCGGAGGTCAACCAGAGGATCATAGGGTCCGTTGGGGGGCGTCACCGGGTTCCGAACCGAAAGGTTCGTTGAGATGTACCCTCCAAGCAATCCCATCTCCACCAGTGGCCCAACCGCCTCAGACTCGGTAAAGATCGTCGTGTAGTCCACCACGTTGGTTGGAATCGCCGTAGGAATGCCTCCAGCGTCAATGAACTGGGTCTGGGAAAAGGTCTTCCGAGTCAGCTCCGAGTAGAGCGCCCGCTGAGTGTTCGTAGGAGCCGGAGGGGATAGAGGGTTCCACCCAGAGTCCCCTGTACCCATCGCCAGAACGAAGACGCTCTTGGCTGGCTCCTGGTTGTCCTTCATGAGGCGGGCAACCAGGATGCTGGCATCCTTGACGATGAGGTTCCTGTGCTCCCGCTTGGCCTGGATTTCTCCAGACTGCCCATCCCGGAGCGTCATGAACACGTCTCCACGGACGATGCAGCCAACCCGCTCTTCGTACTTGGGCCGTAGGGCTCCGAAGACTGCTGACCCCACTCGTGCAAACGCTTCTTTGAGCTGCATGTTCATCTGCTCCGGTCTGTTCGTCTAGCCCACCCTCAGAGAGGGCTCCGAGCTTCAAACGGCCAGAGCTATAAGAAAAACCACCAAGGTCCGTTACGAAGTCAGGGACAAGCCCTCGGACAAGGTGATCGACTCAAAGAGCCGTATGCCAATGCTTGAAGTCAGTGCTTCCGAATGGGTCATCGACTCGACCAAGTTGACCTGAACCACCGTTGACCCAGGTACAAGGTCGAAGTCGTCTTGTCGGGTCACCGTCTCATCCACACCTACCAGGACGCTCCGATCCGGGTGGACCTCTTCGACCAATCCGAGGACCTCCATCGGGCTGACGAAGTGTTGAGTTGGCTCTACCACGGGATCGGGCAACGGAGACAGGTTGTTCACGGTGATGAACGGATAGGGCGTCGCCGCTGAGGCATCAAACTGAGGCCAACCTCTGGAAGTGTGGTCATCCAAAGGGATAAAGTCCCCGACCGGTGGCATCGGGCTCTTGAACATGAGCCAACCAGGGCTGTTCAGCTTCGCCGTCCTTGTCGGGTCCTCCTCACGGAGCGTCAACCCAGCAATGATGTCCCCAAACAAGGGGACAGTTTCTTGAGGACGATTGGTAAGGTTGAACTTTGCCTCTCCTAGACGATAGAACTCGACGAAGAGAGAGGCGTTGTTCAGGGTTGAGGACGGAGAGGGGGTGGCAACAATACCACCCCCATGCGTATAGAGGGGCTTTGGGTCGGCTGGCTGTGGGAACCTGTAGGTGTCGTGTGCCTCGGTACAGGTCTTGACCCTGTCTACCTGAAGGATCGAGTTCGGGGATCCACCTGGAATGAGGGACGGGCTGAAAAATACAAGTCCCTGTGGGTTTCCGAACAGGTCCCCCAAACCTGCGTCCACAGCTTCAGTCTGGCTCTCAAGCCTTGGTAGGATCTCAAGGGCCTCGGACAGGTACACTCGATCAGACAGGCTCAACTCCACCGAGGATCTGGTGTCAACCCTCTTGGTGAAGTTGGCGAACTCATCAAGGCCGAAGCTCTCAGACACCGTGACGGCCTGAAGAGACTCGGTAAATCGTGTTCCGCTGGTTACAACAAGGGACTCTGTGAAGCTCAGAATCTCTTGGAACGCATCGAATATGACCGTTGGTTCAATCCGGTACGGAACCAGCTCTACCGCAAGGGACTCCTCAAGACGGAAGACTTCCGAGGCGGTTCGGTTGGGGTCCGGGGGTTGAGCCTGAACTTCCCCCGTGAACTTGGCTAGTGAAATCCTGGCAGTACGCTGAGGATTGTACCAGGTAATCTTCGAGGTGGCCGGGACCACTGTCATCTCGAAGGTCGTAAGCACCTTGTCCGAGACAGTGAGGGAGTAAGCAATCCCAGCGACCAAGGGGGATGCAAGCTGAAGGGTAACCCGAGTTGGGTTCACCATGAGGTTCGGCTGAACCTCCGTGACCTCCACTGGAACCCCGTCCGGGTCCAAAACAGCATAGCTCAGAGGCGAGAGGAAGTTCTCGTCTCCGATCATCTCCTGGTTGAAGACGATGAGAACCCCGTCCGGCCGGACTGCTTGAGCCCGAAGGCGCCCAACCTGAGGGAAACCAGTGAACTCCTTGGAGCTTACAAGGGGGTTGAGTGTAGATCCAAAGATGCTCTCAACAACCTCGTTGACCCGGACACGATATAGTGTGTAGAACTGCTCGCTCGTGATGAGGCGTAGGGACAGTGGATTCGGGTCTGGTACGATCTTCTTGACTGGAAGGACCGTGGACTCACCAAGGACCCGCTCGATGTAGTAGTTGGAGGGGTCCTTGGTATCCGGAGAGTCAAGGTTGGGCTCCTCCGAGAAGGTCAGGGCGAGGGTGTACGGGTTGATCGCTGTGGCATCGACCAGTTGGAAGAGCGCAATTCCGCCCCCGTAGGGCGTCATTCCGAATGGCTTGCTACCGTAGGACATTGGGCTCCGTCATGGGTCGATCAGGAAGTCAACGACCCCCTCGTCCACATTCTTGACCAGGCGATAGACATGAAAATCACCGTCAAGGTAGTCGAACGAGATTGACCCCAGGACAGCGTTTGAGTTCAAGTCAACCAGCCGCACCTCTCGCTCGCCATAAGGCGTAGAAACGAACGCCAGGGCCGCTGTCATGCCAAGGGCACTGAACCCGAAGCGAACCCCTGAGTCCCCAGTCCCGAGCGTTGAGTCACTCAAGAGCCGAAGCCGGAAGTCCACCCTGGTCGAGAGGCCCTTGGGGTCCGTGATGGGGGTTGCGTTCCTGTAGACCGTCCGTGTCGTGGAGCCAGGAGCCACCCCATAGGTGAGAACCCCTCCAGCAACCGTGGTAGTCACCTCGGATTCGATCTCCGAAGCCAGAACCCATGGGGTCCCGTAGCCAGGGTCCTGCTCGGGAAGCACGTCCCCCTCATAGACGGCACACACCGTCTTCTGCCAGGATAGCTTCCCGATCCGAACTAGGCCGCTTTCATCGGAGAATGGCGCCACCAGGTCAGGCTCCCCAGACTTCTGCTCAAGAACCTGTAGGCTGTTGTAGAGAACGTTGTCTGGAACAACGATCTTCACCTCAGTGGAGGCGTCATTCAACTGGAAACCCTCTGTGTTCAAGACATCCGAGGGGTTGTTGAGCGTCGATAGGAACGTAACCTGTGGCCTGGGGCGACGGACCTCATAGGTCTGCGTTTGAGGGACAAGGGGGGTACCCTCGTTGAGCCTGGTAAACGCTACAATGTCAGGGCTGCTGGAGTATTCCTCCCACGGATAGGGCACACCTGTAGAAGAGGAGGTGTACTGGGTGTGGTTGTGCTTCACTTTCCCGAACAAGTGCTCGGGGGAGGACATGACGTTCCGCTGATTCAAGAACTGATGGTGCGGAGCAATCTTCAGCTCACTTGGAGAACGAGTGACCCCGTACCTGACGAAGTCCCAAGCGGTCTGGGAGAGGTTCTCAGGGTCAAAGGCCCCCCATGAGACAGAGGGCAGCCCACGGTTGATCGTGTAGGGCAGTCCCACCGAGCTGTGAGGAAGATTGACCTCGCTGTAGTCCACCTGAAGAAGTGGCTCGGGGATCGCATCCTGGAAGAGGGCCACAAACCCTGCTGGGTCCCGGACCAGCCGGAACTTGTGAGTTGTCCCACCCCCTTCAGCCGATATCTTGTAGAAAGACCAAGTAGGGACTGTTAGGAAAGTGGCCGCAATCGTGAGTGTGGTTGTATCCACAGAGACAATCGGGAACGACCCCTGGTTTGGACCAACCTCGATCACTATGCTGTCACCAGGCTGAACACCAAGAGCAACGAAGTCCTTGGTGTTGTCCGTCAGGTAGTTTGCAACCGCTAGGCCCCCACCGCTTGCCTTCAAGGCCATCGGACTTGAAGACCGCCAATCAGTCTGAGCAGGGATCCGGTACCCCTGAGTCAGGGACCCAGGCTGAGGGAAGGACCCAGTGATGGTGAGCGTGCCCCCAGACCTTGAGGCAATCGAGTAGACTCCTCGGTTGACCCCATAGTCGATGATCAGGTCGTCCCCAACCTGAACCCCAGCCGCTACGAAGTCGGCTGCTGCATCCGTGAGCTGGTTGCCTGCTGTTGCTCCGTTCCCCTGAATCCGGATCGGCAAGTGATAACCCAGAAGAGAGTTCGGGTCCGAACCCTTCCAGATCCCAAGGTAGTGCTGAACCCCAGAAGCCGGTTGTGCTCGCCAGACGTTGGCGTAGTGCCACTCCACAACCGAGCGAGCCACCCTGCTGGTCAACGTGGAGGACCCAAAGGAGTAGGTCGGGTCCCCGTTCGCTGTATCGAACAAGGAGTAGGCAATGGATCCCATGAACTTGTTGTCGATGAACAAGCTCACGAGGTCTCCGCTGGTATTCTTCACCAAACGGTAGATGTGGGCCTTCCCATCGAACCAGTTGAACTTGATCAGGGCCGTCAAAACGGGTCTGATCTGACCGTCTGAGTGGAATGCTATCTGAAGTTCCCCCGTGGTGGGGTCCACTCGGGTCATGATCCCAAGGGTGTGGGTCCCATCGAAGACATCCAGAGTGGCCCCACAGAAGTTGTTGTCGGGGGACCCGTCAGGCGTGTATGAGACGACCTGGAACTTGGCCTCAGCGTACCAGTCCAGGCTCTCCTCAAGGATTCGCTCGTCCGAACCCATGGGTGCCAGGTCGTTGATGGAGAAGACCCGACCATCAACGACTGTGGTGTCCTCGATGCGTAGGATCCTCCCAACCATCGTTGCAGGGGCCGTCCCGTGGGAGGACCAGGGGTTCGGAGTTGCATCCTGTGGAAGCGATCTCCCAGGGTAGCTGAGCTTTGGTTGAGGCTTCGAGGGGAAGAAGCATAGCTGGACCAGACGAGTCCCATCGTCGATGGCCGCCATGACTGAGTTGGCCGAGACCCCATGAGTGTAGGTGCGAAGGCTAACCCCAAGGTCGAGGGTCACATCAGAAGAGGCTCCCAGAAGAGGCTCGATCCTGGTGAAGCCCCGGAAGTCCCCACCCATGAGACCGACGGCACTTGAGGTCGAGGCATCCGTTGCCGAAGTGGAGTCAAGAAGAAGTAGCCCGTTGGAAAGGGACTCGTTCCCATGGTACCCGACAGGGGTCCAGGGGGTCAGGGCCGTCTCCGGGTAGATGTCACCCTCGTAGGACACGAAGATCGAGGGTGCGCTCTGTTCGGGGTTGACTGGAAGGACAACGTACCGAACGAAGTCCCAAGTGCTCAAGTTCTGAGCCTCCCGGCTCAGTGACCCAAAGTAGGCATTCTGGACTTCATTGAAGGGGTCATCCAGCTCCTCAAGGAAAGGAAGCTCCTCTTCCGTGATCCGAAGGCTCTCAACCACCTCCCCATCCACGTAGAAACGGGTCACCCCATCTCGGTCCCGGAAGAACCGGTAGGAGTGGAGAACAGACCAGTCAAAGTCGAACGGTAGCTGGGTGGGGTTGCCGTTGGAGTCTACCCCACCCGTCCAGGCTTCTAGGCTAGCTTGACGGTTCCCGAATCCATTCTTGAGGAACCCGATCTTCCGCACCCCATTCTCGATGAGGTAGCCCAGAACAACCACTCGGTTGGTGTCAGACCAGCCTACAGAGATGCCCGTGTAGACCCCATCTGGTGTCGTGGAGTTGATCTTGAGGCGCCAGGTTGCAGCGTAGACACAGGGGAAGGTGAGGTCTACCTCCCGTGTCCAGAATAGAGGCTCCCCTGTAGGGAATGGACCAGAGGAGGTCTTCTCGACCAGGAGAGCCCCCTCAACAGCAACAGCCGTCCCAGTCCCCCTACGAACCCAAGGGGCAACCGGGTCCACCTCAGGAAGGGTGTCCGCTGAATAGGAGACGGATACCTCCTCCACCTGCCTCGAAAGAGGAGGGTACCCGATCCGATGGATCGGGGTATTCAGGACAAAGAGGTTGGGGTCGTTCAGAGCAACCGAGTAGGCCCGCTCAAAAGCTCGGTAGTGGAGTTCCCGAAGCAGTGGTTGGGCCTGGTTGGCGAGGATGCCCTCAGTCTGGAAGGAAGCTGGGGAGACCAGCACGTTCCGGTATCGGTAGGTGTGCTGAGATGTAGACTGACCGCCCACATTGTTGAGCCAGTTGTTGAGCCTGAACTCCTTGGAGTTGAGCTTCCGGACCTCAACAGTCGGGTCCGGGATCCAGGAGTAGTCGATCTTCACATCGGCTTCGGGGGCAGGGGGGGAGTCCAGGATCACCTGCCCAAGCAGCCCCACAACGGCCTGGACGGCTACACGATGGCCGTCAATCTTGACCGTGACATCGGAGGGGCTGTCCGCAATCTCCCCTGTCCTAGGGTCGTACAGGCGCCAAGAAAGGGCACCGTTGGCAGGGTCCGGGAGGTGGAAGCTGGCCTGGAGCTTGAGCCGGGTCTGGTTGACCACACCAACCACCCGATAGGAGCCCCCATTCACGGTGGACCCACTTAGCTCCAGGTACAGACCAACGTGGCTTGAGGTGAACGAACCACCAGGAAGGACCACCTCGCTCAGGGTCAGGTTCCCGAAGTGCAAAGAGGGGGCCGTCTGAATCGCCCCTCCGGTCCCAGTCTGAATGTCCAGGGCAGGTTTCGAGATTGGTCCCCGGTCAGTGAAGAGAGACCTGGTAAGAAGGGGGACCGTACCGACGAAGGTGTGCTGGTTGAAGGAGGGATCAACAGGGTTTCCAGCCTCATCCTTGGGAGTCCCAAGGGCGTTGACCGTAAGGTATTGGAGCCCCTCACCCATCCCAGAAGTGAAGAGAACGACTGTCTTGGGGTCGATAGCCCGAACCTCACGAATCCTGACGGGTTCCGAGGTTGGCCCGAGGAGAAGGTACTCACTCGGGTTGAGAAGATCCGGGTCAACCCGCATGTCCTTGTCAAAGGACACGATGACCGAACCATCATCCACTACGGTGAAGGCGGTCACCACCTTGGGCTTCGACCCAAAGGCAACGAACTCGACCCCTCCTGAGTAGGGGGTGTGAGAAGCCTTCTTAGTCAGCAAGAAGACTTGCCCGAAGTAGGTTCTACCCAGAGAGGTCTCAGTGACCTTCAGGATGGCCCCTCGTGCCCCATCCCGGTGAGACCACTTCAGGGTGCCTGTCCCAGGCACAAAAGTACCTGGGGACCATGAAGAGCCAGGGGGAATGTAGGTCCCGTTGTCTGGCCCTGTGTAGGGAACCTCTCGGTCCAGGACCACCTTGGACCCAGAGTAGGAAAGAATCCTGTAGGGCATCGAGGAGTTGAACATCACCCCCTCGATGTAGAAGTAGTCCCCGATATTCTTAGGGGTGAACGACCCGGTTACTGTGTCAAAGACGAAAGAACGAGCGGCCCTGCTGGAGTCGAACGTCTCGGGGGGCACCACTTGTCCAGAGGATCCCTCCTGAAAGACATCCTGGACGGGGATGGCTGAACTGATGAGGGTCGGAAAAGCTCTCGATTCCCTTGGCGTGATGAGGTAAGCAATAGGGTCCGAGACCCCCTCGATATCCATTACCTCTGGGAACTCTACGCCAACCGTGGTTTCGTTGATGCTGTAGAACCGAAGAGAGCCGATCTGAAGGCTCTCGAAGAGGTGTAGGACGGTTTCGACCTGGAACGTGACATTGAAGTCAAACGAGGTCTGGACGGTCTGGGTGAGGGTTTCAGTTGCGTTGGCGATGAAGGGGGAGATCCCCTCTTCGACAACCAGGGCCTCCTCCACCCTAGCGTGCTGACCGAACCGAAGGTCCTCCCCGATGGAGAAGTTCTCAGCCCCGTCGAAGACTGCCCCACCAGTGTGGAAGACGTAGCTGAGATTCGCAGTTTCCTCAGCCAGAGTCATGACGGAGATGTCCACCTGTACGGTGTTCCCGTCAGCGAAGTCTGGGTGCCCAGTTACGTTGATGGTGAGGTCTTGCCCCTCGTTGATGACTGTCCCAGAGAACGGGGACAGGAACGAGGCATCCTGGATGACCTGGATTCCGTTCAGGAAGAACTGGAGAGTGTACGCCTCGAACTCGGAGATGCTGTGGAGGACGACCTGGACAGGGGTGTTGACCGGCGCACCCGTCCCATCAATGGCCGGGGTGGCCGACGTGATGGAGACGCCCCCGGACTCAAGGGACAGCCCACCAAAGGGTGTCGTACCGAAGGGGCTACTGCCGTAAGACATTGGTCACCTCACACCTGCCACAGTTCTGCAATGATGGTGTCCACAAGAGGGCCACCGTATGGAGGCGTGAACGGGTAGGGTTGAGTGATGACGTTCGTGACCCAAGTGACGTAGACAACCCCTGGAGCCCCGGAATCTCTGGCCCTCTTCTTGACGTAGGTGATGTATCCAGAGCCAGAAGCGTAGGCAGTTCCGATGGTTCTCATGGGATGCTGCACACCGATCCTCGACACAGTACGGTCGCAGAACTCCTCAACCACAAAAGCACCGTCATGGTGGGAGGTCCCAACCTGTCGAAGGGTCATCAAGACGTTGAAGAACGTGTTGAGAGCCCTCAAGTCCTGAGCGAAAGTAGGGACCACCCTATCAACCATGGATGTGTTGAACCCGGTGTTTGCAGCAGGAGGGTCCGCCGGGTACTTGGCATCCACCCTTACAGCATCAGTGTACCACCTGGTTGTGACACATTGTCCGTCAGTTGCGACCGTCATGGATCACCTCAACCACAGGCCCCTGTGACTCCAAGTCGATACGTCCCAGAGAGCGGATTCACCGAAGAGATCCAGGGCACCAGCAGCTTGTAGTTCGTGACCGTGGGCGTCCCGATGATGAGCTTGCTCTTGTCCAGGTTGAACTGAAGGTTGGCACTGTTCTGGACCACCCGGAAGAAGTCAATCTCCCCGGCAAACCCGTCGTAGTATTCACCAACCCCAATGAGACAAGGCATGTCATCATAGGTGGGTGGGGAGAAAAGCCTATTCGGCTGCATCTGGTTGCCGCTGTACCCCATGAACTCATCAAGGTACGAGGTTTTCATGTTACGAACCTCGTAAGAGCCATAGGTGTTGAAGGCTATGCCCCCGTTATCGGTGGAAGTGCCGGAAGCACCTCCAAAGTACACACCGGACCCCTGCATAGAGGTTGTCAGGCCACCCATCATGCAGTAAGGGTCCTGGGTCGTCAGGTTGTCTCGACGCTTGTAGGCCCCTGTGTAGCAGAAATGGTAGTTGATGTTGTTTGCGTCATCCACCAAGAGCAAGAGGCCATCGTGGTCTGCGAGGTAGTGATACCTGGTTGGGGTGGCCGTGTAGGCTGTCGTGAACACCAGGTTCATGTTCTGCTTGGAAGTGTAGTGGGTGCCCCCAAGGTTGTTGCTTCTGGGGAAGACGTAGAGGCCCGTTCCTCCTGTAGGGACCTTCCAGACCGGGTTTCCCTTGGCCTGGCTCCCGAACGATCCTGAGTCCCCGTAGGTCCCCAGCGTGCCGTTCCAGGGCATCTGGTCCCCTCCGATGCCAACCCCCATCTGGATCGCTACCCAGTGTTCGTACTGGTTGTTGTTGGCCTGACCAATACACAGTCCAGGGTTGGAGTTCCCAAGGCTCCAGGTGTTGTTGTACTGAACCCACTGGACCAAAACGTAGAACGGCTCGTTTCGAGGTCCAGCATAGCTGGGGTTTGCTGGGGTTGTAGAGGCAGTACGCCACTCAAACAAGTACCAAGCGTTCGAGGTGAAGGGGCCACTCTCATCCCAGTAGCCAACGGCTGCCGCCGAAGCCGCCCCAGAACCAGCATACCGAGCCCGAAGGGTCACAACTCCTTGAGTCTCAAGGTACATGAGGAAGTCGTAGAGGCCCTTGAAGAACTCCTGGGCGTTCTGATAGACGTTGTTCCCTGTATACAGGGAGACACATTCGAGCTTTCCGTAGGCTTGCCCCGACATGAACTAGACCTCCTAGAAGACGATCAGGGGAATGCCCCGGTTGTCCCCACCCGAGTCGTCCCAGAGAGGGGGACCACAGCAGAGTTCCACGGGACAATGAACTTGAGAGCCGATACAGTTGGGGTCCCGATGATGAGCTTGTTGCCCGCCGTGTTCCTCTCCAAGTTGGCTACGTTCTGGACGATGCGGAAGAACTCGATGCTCCCCGCAAATCCAGCATAGTATTCATACGGTTGAATGAGGTATGGCATCTCATCGTAGGTACTTGAGGCAAAAAGTCGATTCGGTTGAGTGTAGTTGGTTGACCACCCAAGAACTTCCTGAAGAAGGGAGGTGCCTACCAACCGAACATCACAAACCCCATCACGTTTGAAGGCAATACCACCGTTGGTGCCATTGGTTCCCAATGTATCCCCGAAGTACGTTCCTGAATCTGGGGCAATCACAGTCCTGCCACCCATCATGAGGTAGGGATCCTGGTCAGTTAGACCATCTCTCAGCTTGTAGACCCCCGAGTACAGGTAGTGGTAGTTCACGTCATTGGCGTCGTCATTCAGAATGAGTAGACCATCGTGGTCGGCAATGAAGTGGTATCTAACTGGAATGTTCGGGGTCCACTGATTGAAGAACACGTAGTTCATGTTCTGCTTGGAGGTGTTATGGGACCCTCCGGAGTTGTTGCTTCGAGGGAAGACATAGAGGCCGGTCCCGCCGGTAGGGACCTTCCAGACCGGGTTTCCCTTGGCTTGGTTCCCGAACGACCCTGAGTCCCCATAGGTCCCCAGCGTGCCGTTCCAGGGCATCTGGTCCCCTCCAATGCCAACGGCCATTGAGAGGGCTACAGCTCCAGATTGACCCCCATCAGGCCCATTGACACCCAAAATCAAAGACGGGGCCGCTGGGGTGCCCGATTGGGAGAACCATCCATCTGGGGAAGTGGCAAACTGGATGAGAATGTAGAACGGCTCATTCCTGGTCCCGGCATAGCTCGGATTCGACGGAGTTGTCGAACCGGTCCTCCACTCGAACAAGGCCCAAGCGTTGTGGGTGAAGGGATTCGCCTGGTCCCAGTAGGCCACTGAGGCTGCTGAGGCTGCTCCAATCCCAGCATACCGAGCCCGAAGGGTCACAACCCCCTGGGTCTCAAGGTACATGAGGAAGTCGTAGAGCCCCTTGAACACCTCGTAGGTGTTGTACTTGTTGTTGCCGGTGTTCGAGACACACTCAATCTTGCCGTAGACCTGACCTGCCATGACTGGTTCCTCCTAGAAGACGATTCCCTCTCGGGTCAGGCCGATCCCTGGGTTCACGCTGGCAGGCCAGGGAACAGAGAGCTTGACGACGTTGGTGAGACTGGTGGAACCGCCAACGACGTAGCGAGTACCTGTCCCAGTGGTTCGACACCTGGTCTCAGACCCAGAAGTCTCCTTGATGAAGTCGATCTGCCCTGCATACCCGTACCAGTTGGGGTACTCATACATGGCAATAGGGATCGGGTACTCGTCAAACACTGGAGTGTCGAAGTATTTGTTGGGGTTCATGAACACATAGGGAGATGAACTGTCGAAGAGGAGTTGATACCTCTCCATGAAAAGCCCCCTAACCCCGTTGACGGCTGGATTAGGGGCTGGAATCCCACCACCGTTGTTTGGGCTCTCATTACACCACCCCTGTCCGTTGGTGCTCCCGTAGACATTGCCTCTCAGGATCGGCAGATACCCCGTGATGGTGTTGAGCATCACGTAGGGGTATTCAAAAGTCAGGTCCGGCCGTGGAACGAAGACACCAAAGTAGCACAAAGACCACTGATCTATGTAGGTTGGATCTGCAAGGAAGACGAAGTTGTCGTCATCCATGATGATGTGGACCTTGCTTGGACTGGTTGTGTTCCCACTATCACGATAGAAAATGTGGCTGGTGTTCTCCTTGTTCGTCACATGGGCTCCACCCACGTTGTTCGAGCGAGGATACACGATAACCCCAGTCCCGCCGGTTGGAGTCTTCCAGACAGGGGAACCCTTCACGTTCTGACCAAGTGTCCCCGTGCCGTTCCAGGGGTTCTGATCCCCCCCGATGCCAATGGCAAACTGAATGCCTATGCGGCTGTTGTTGCCGCTGTAGTTGGCGTTGTTTTCGCACTTCCCTGGGTTCCCTGGGGAAGAGCCAAAGCTGGCCTGGTCATCTCGGTTCCACTGGACTAGAACGTACCAAGGGAACGTCCTGGTCCCAATGTAGAGAGGGTTTTCGGTGACCGTGTTCATCTTGAACACGAACCAGGCGTTGTTGGTGAAGGGGAAAGACTCGTCCCAGTAGTTGACTGAGGAAGCTGTGCTACCGATCCCCCCATGACGAGCCACCTCGGTCATGTTCGGATGGACCTTGAAATATTTGTAGATCGCAGTGAACACCTCTTGGACGATGTCTCTGTACCCAGCCCCAGTACCCGTAGGGGTATTCCTGAACCCGAAGTAGCACTCGACCTTTCCTCGAATCGTACCGGACATCAGCGACCTCTCACGGGAAGGTGACCCCGGCTCGGGTGAAGGTTGACCTTGGGGAAGTGACCCCATTCCAAGGAGTGGTCAGCTTGATCCCAAAGGGAGTGTTGGTCCCCCAAGCTGCCCGTAGCCTTCCCGTAGTCATGTCATTCGGGGACCAGTTGTAGACCTCTCGAATGAAGTCGATGTCACCGGCATACCCAAAGAAGGTCGGGGACTCATACACGATGACCGGGATCCGGAACTCATCGTACTTCTCGGTGGCGAACATCTTGTTCGGGCTGGAATACTGGTTGAAGAACTCATTATACCGGGAGATGATCACCTGGCGAACACCGTCAGTGGCAACAGCATTCAGAGGGATCCCCCCTCCTGGGTAGGCTCCTCCAGTAGACCCATAGACCGTGTTCCCTACCGCAAGTGGGAGGGTCCACTGCAAGTAGACCATCGGGTAGTTGATGGTCAGGCCGGTCCTGGGAGTGTACAACCCAAAGTAGTTCATGGTCCAGGTGTTGGCATCATCTCCTACATTGGTGAGGATGACCAAACTATCGTCATCAGCAATGAAACTGTACCTAACTGGACCCCCGTATCCGTTGATGTTCACGATATTGGAGCAGTTTTGCCGAGCAGATGAGTGGGACCCTCCAGGACTGTTGGACCGAGGGAAAACAAAGGACCCTTGGAACCCTGTAGGGGTCCCTGCTGTGGTTCTCCAAACTGGGGAACCCTTGGTGTTCGTCCCGAGGGTTCCACCACCGTTCCAAGGAGCCTCACTCGTTCCAGCTATCGTCCCCACTGGGATGCAGAACTGAACCCCCACAATCCCTGCGTTCCAGTAGGTTCCAGTTTGAGCCTCATAGTATGAAGGGTTGGCTGGGGAGGCGTTCCAGTCCTGCCCCACGTCTCCTCGACTGAACTGGACGTAGATGTACCAAGGGAAGGTCCTCGGGCCGCTGTACCCGGTAGGGTTAGCCGCCCCCGACTCCAACGTGGCGTCGTTCATCCGGAACACGTACCAGGCTTGGTGGTTGAACGGATTGGCCTCATCGTAGTAGTTGATGTTCGAGGCTGACCCTCCACTCCCACCATGACGAGCGATCTCGGTCATGTTCGGGTGAGACTTCAGGAAGTCGTAGAGTCCCTTGAATACCGCCTGAGGGTTGGTGTACTGGGACCCCGAGTTGGAGTAGCAGTCAATCTTGCCTCTGAGTGTTCCGCCCATGTCAGCCTCTCAAGGGAAGGTGATCCCAGCTCGGGTGAAGTTCGACCTTGGGATCGTCGAACCATTCCAGGGGATCGTCAGCTTGACACCCTGAGGGGTGTTCGTTCCAATTGCCAGCCTTGTGCGTCCAATGTTGGCATCATTCGGAGACCAGTTGTAGACCTCCCTCAGGAGGTCTATCTCCCCAGCATACCCATAGTAGCTAGGGTACTCATAGAGCCCAACAGGGATCTTCCACTCATCGTACTGCTCCGAAGCAAACATCTTGTTCGGGCTGGAATACTGATTGAAGAACTCATCGTACCGGGAGACAATCAGCCCACGAACACCATCAGTGGCAACAGCATTCACGGGGAACCCACCTCCTGGATAGGCCCCACCTGTTGGCCCAAAAGTCGTGTTAGCTACCCCAAGGGGTAGCCCGCTTTGGATGTGAACCATCGGGTAGTTGATGGTGATCCCAGGGCGAACGTTGTAGAGCCCGAAGTAGTTGAGAGTCCAGTCGTTGGCGTTGTCCCCGACGTTGGTCAGAATGATCAGGCTGTCATCATCGGCCAGGAAGTGACATCGACCAGGTGTTGTTCCAGTGTTGTTGAAGTAAACGACATTCGAGCAACTCTGCCTGGAGCTAGCGAAGGAACCACCCACGTTGTTTGTCCTGGGGAAGACGAAGGAGCCTTGGAAGCCTGTGGGAGTCCCCGCTGTTGACCTCCAAACCGGAGTCCCCTTGGTGTTTGCCCCAAAGGTCCCGCCTCCGTTCCAGGGCATCTCGCTCGTTCCAGCTATTGTACCCACAGGGATGCAGAACTGGACCCCTACCACCCCTCCCGAATAGGCGATATTGTTGTAGTTCTCGAAGTAAGATGGAGTGGCCGGGGAGGCATTCCAGTCCTGAGTGTAGTCACCACGAAGCCACTGGACGTAGATGTACCAAGGGAAGGTCCTCGGGCCGCTGTACCCGGTAGGGTTAGCCGCCCCAGACTCTAGGGTGGCATCGTTCATCCGGAACACGTACCAGGCGTTGTACCTGAATGGGTTGGACCCATCCCAGAAATCAACGCTTGCAGCCGACCCTCCACCCCCACCGTTCCGAGCGATCTCGGTCATGTTCGGGTGAGACTTCAGGAAGTCGTAGAGGCACTTGAAGACCTCTTGGGCGTTCGTGAAGTGATTCAACGAGTTGTTGTAGCAGTCAATCTTGCCTCTGAGTGTTCCGCCCATATCAGCCCCACTTTGCTACAATCTTGGCACTGGTACACGTTACCCTGTCAGCGGGGCCACCAGGGGAACCTTGCCAGAGCAGGACCTCATAGTCCCTCGTGCCAGAAGGGAGTGAAAGGACCTGCTCCAGTTGAGTTGGAGTCTCGATGTTCGTAGTCAGGGACGTGCCAACGTAGTCCCCTCCGGTCAGGTCGTACACCTGAATGTAGGCTCTTCGGCCCACAGTGACCTCAATCTGAACAACGAAGCGGAACTCCGTGTTGTCAGGGAAGTCACTGGTGTTGATCCGAGCGGAACCTATTCGGGTCGGGATCGTCTGATCGGTCGTCTTGAGGCCAGCCACGAAGTCGATGTCCCGGCTACGAAACTGAGACTTCTGACCAACAACCGTGCTTCGGGAGAGGTTCCAGTTGGTCCCATCGGAGACGAACTCAGCCTCATAGGTGACTGTCCCCGAAGGAGGGGCCGGGAGGTCCAGGACTATGGACCCACCAACCCCGTTCAGCATCCTGACCCCACCCGCTCCCGTTGTGAGGCTCACAAGATAGCGGATCCGCTGCCCCTCGGTAGCTGGGATCACCAGCTCCTCAGTGTAGAGCCCAGAGCCTCCCGAGGCCGTGATGATCCGGAAGGGCTTACTCACCCCATCCTGGACCTGAACCGTCGTGTGGGTTCCAGTGTGCGGGATGACTAGAGTGTGCCCTACATACCTTCCAACCCGAGACTTGAGGAACCGGAGGTAAGCATCGAGTTGGAAGTTCGTAGTGGCATTGGCCCTACCAGCCCACCCAGTCTTCTGTGTCTCCGTGGTCTGGTTGGTCATGTGCCCGGACTGACCCGCTGAGGGCAGAGTCAGTCCGTCTTCGTCAGCCACCCCGAAGAACTTGTAGTCGGTGGTGACCGTGGCACCTTCGGTCCTTGTCAGCTTGACGATGTAGACCCCATCCAGGGTTGGCGTGATGGTCGCCACCTGAAGGGTTTCGTCAGTGATGACTGGGGGGACAGCGAGTGGAGCAGGCCACGAAAGGAGTTCCCACTGGTACGAGGTCGCACCTGGGCCACCGTCATCCGTCATGGTGACGGAAACGCCAGACTGGAAGCCGAAAACTGATTTCCCGCTCCCGCCTACACTACTCCCTTGTGTGAACTGGCAAGTCGCTACGCCCATTTAGCACTCCATTCATCCAGAAGTGCCCTCACGCTAGGGTGATGGCGAACGTGACAGTCAGGGTGTCGTTGGTGAAGAGAGTCCTCGGGGCGAACTGGATCTCATGAGCCATCGCACCAGTAGTGGCATCATCAAAGAGGGCCGTCTTCTGGACTCCCTGAGGGCCTGGAACGCCAGTGTACGTGAAAATCTTCTGAATCACGGTCTGGGTTCCCGAGCCCGTTGGCAGGGTCACGGTTGCCAGAGAGCGAGCCAGACCTGCTGTTGCGACCCCTTCCAGGATCTCCCCAGCGAGGACAGTGTCGTTCGCTGCTGGGGCCGTGGCATCGTTCGAGAGGGCGATGTAGTTGAGCCCGCCACCGAGACCAGAGCGCTGAGACCCAACACCATAGAGGTAGGTGTGGATCCTGCGTCGGCCAGCATCCGTGACGATGTTGTGGGATTCCTGCTCGTCAATGACCTTCGTGAGCCAGATGCCCCGCTTCTCGTCATAGTCGTAGGCACGAGCATGAGTGATGGTGGCCCGAGCCCTGGGACCGGTGATATCGCTGACCTGGATGAGCATGAGTGGTTCCTCCGTAGGGGTGCTGGGGATAAGTAGTTCCCCAGCTAGAAATCCATCGAATGATCCTCGCCGGAGACCGGCTGGTTCGTCTTCACACCGAGGCGGTCCTTGTCTTTCAGGCCACGGACGTACCCTCGGAAGTCCTCGTAGTAGTAGTTCGACAACCTCCAACGAAGAGCGTCAAGAACCCTGCCACCCTGGTCCTTGTTCGGCTCGTACTTGTCTCGAAACACGTACCTGATCGTGAACAAGGTGTGGGCGGGCCGAATGATGTTGAGGATCAAACGGATGTTGGAGTCAACAGCGAAGATGTCTGGAGGAAACGTGTTCTCCAGGCTGTCGATTGAGATTTGAAAACCGAACTGGTCCGAGATGTCGTAGCCAGAAGCACCCTCTCGGACCAAGAGAAAGTTCTCTGTCACTGTAACAGTACCAGAGACGAAGAGCTGAACTCCCTCTCGAATAGAGGCTGGGACGGATCCCTGGAAGTAGATCCGGATGACGTTCAACAGGAAGGTCTTGAACTCCTGGTCATCAAACGTGGTGGACGGCAGCTTGCCGTTCAAGAACACCATGTAGCCAATGAGGCTATAGATGAAGTCAGAGCGTGTACCCTTGAAATCACTATCAAATTCAACATCTTCTAGGGCAAGCTCCAGCTTGGCAAGTTCAACTGCCACAGCTTTCAGCTCAAGCGTGTAGCTAGGCCCCTGGACCGTCGAGATGTAGTTCGACGGGAGAAGGTTCATCAAGTTGGTGAAGATGACCTGGGAGCGGTTGGCAAGGCGGATGTTGTACTCCTTGCCAGACTGCTGGATCGTGTAGTTGAGGCGATCCACCTCCTTGACGAACCTAGGCATTTACTTCGCCTCCCTGAAAGTGATCGTGAAGTTCCCCAGCTCAATGAACTCCACCCCAGAGGAGGAGATGTCCTTGGAGCCAGAATCACCTCGAACGATATAGGACACGGCGTAGATGTGGTTGGTCGGGATGTCGATGGGGCTACCAGACCCAGAGATGGAGATGACGACATGGTTGGCCGTCCTTCGGAGAAGCTCTGCTTGCTGGTCGGCTGGGGTCACGAAGCCCTCGGAGATGAGCGTGGTGGGGTCCGAGTAGCCCGGAATGACCGCCCCAGCGGCTCCAATGATGAACGCCTGGTTGGGCAGCGTAGCCACCCCGAGGAGCGTTGTGCTCAGGGTCATGGGCTCATCATCCTGGAAGACCCCCTTGTGCTCAGTTGCCAACCCACCCCCATCGGTTGTAGGTGACTGTAGGCCAGTGGTCAGGATGTAGGCCAGGTTCCCGCCTATCCCCAAGGAGGGCAAATCCTTGTAGGCCGAGGTGAGGCTCTCCCGGAGCTTCCTGGACCCATCGGCATAGGCCATCTTCGCCAACGGGATGACCTGGTAGTCCACCCCCTCGGTGGCGTCGATAGCGTGAATGGCGTCGGACTGGGCAATCCCTTGCCCGATGAGGCGCTTGTTCGTCTCCAGGCTCAGCCCAGACCGGATGGCAGGGTCAACCTTGTCCTTGGTGGCTCCTGAGAGGAGCTGGACCGTGGTTTCGATGTCCAGGGAGTTCTGGATAGCCTGCTTGGCAACCACGTCAGCCGTGGCGTGCTTGCGGGAGTCGATGGTCCGCTGAAGCTGCTGGAGAAGGTCGTTGATAACGTAAGTGACCGTGAAGTTCTCGTCATGCGAGTAGTCCACGGACACTGTTGAGCCGTTCGAGATGTCCGAGGTGGAGGTCCTGACAATCCGGACGGGAGTGGTTGGGGTCCCCTCGATGACCTCATAGTCAGGGAGGGTAGCGTCCGGGCCGTCATACTCGATGGAACGATCCTCGTTGAAAACCCTGATGGTCTTCGTGTTGATCCCGATACTCCCCAAAGGCTCCTCCTGGAACCCAATGAGGACGTGAACCTCATGGTTGACCAGGAGGCTCTCCCCGGAGGGAATACCCCCAACCTGATTGATCGAGAGGTAGTCTGTGGAGATGGTGCTCTCACCCTCAAGAAGAGGATCGGCCGTCTTGTAGAGGTCGTAGCCCCCAACGGAGTTTAGGGCACCCGAGACCTCACCCACCACAGAGACCACCCGTCGAACGGGCTGGAAGGAGAACCGGAACTGGTTGAACACTCGGAAGCGGTAATCCGCTGCCACCACATCATCCACGTTCGTTTCGACCTGCCCCGAGATGGTAGGGTCGAGCTTGAACGTCTGGTAGTCGAGGATCTGAGCCCCAGTGAGGGTGTAGTCGAGGCCCTGGGTTACGTTACGAACTCCAAGGCCCTGGGTTACGTTGTCCAGAAGCTCAGTGAGGGGGGTGTTTACCGTCACCCGGCTGTCCTGAACCCGGAAGATGAGGTTTGTAGCGTCCAAGATGAGACACTGAACGTCTCGGGCCACCTCGAAGGTGAATGCGAACTTCTCCGAGACCTGACGTTCCCGAAGGCCCTGGACCCAGATGTCCACCTTCCCACCGATGTGCTTGTGCCGCACCGGGTCGTAGTCCCTCATCATCAGAGGGTCCCCACCCTTGACGACCTTGGCCTTGATGACCCCGATCTGCTCGGCTGAGGTGGAGGCGTAACCACCCTCCGTGCCAGTATCGACTGAGACGAACCCTAGGAGAGCCCTGGCTGCCAGGTCTGCGTTGCTCTCCTGGTCGGCACCATAGACCGTGGCTTCAGTGTTGGTAACCTGGAAGCCAGAGACACCCGAGGAGGTCTTGATCTGCCCCGCCGGTCGGTTCCCGTCTGCCCCGATGGTCTCGGCTACAATGTCAACCACAAGCTCGTAGCGCTTGGTATCGAAGTTGTAGTAGGCGTCTGCCTGAGAAGCAGGGAGGACGTAGGTCCCACCAACCCGGAACCGAACGGAGGGGATCCCAAGGCTGGAATCGGCACTCGTGCTGACAATGGTCCCAGAGGGCACCGTCAGGTTGAAGGTCGGCCGAGTCGAGGTGTAGAAGACAGCCTGGCCCACAGCAGGACGGCCTGGGAGCCTCTTCTTGTTGACGTTGCTGGCTAGCTTGTCGAAGGCTGCATCAATGAGGGCCTGGACAGCTTGGTTGGTGCTGTATCCGAGGGCAGCCTTGAGAGCGTTCTTGTAGGCAGAGCTGGCAACCGGGTCTGACACCCCATTCCCGCTAGCATTGTCGAGCTGAAGAAGAGTCAGAAAGCTCTGGCACTTGTGGACGAAGTCCAAGAGGAAGTACAGACGCTCGGCTTCAGAACTGAATGGGTCGATACTCACGTCACGGGTCGTGGACCCTGGGACAAGGCTCACTTCCTGGTTGACCCGCTGGATGGCGGTCACGTAGTCGGTGACAATCTGAAACTGGTTCCTCCCAGGGAGTTCCCGAAGGTTCGTGTCGATGACCAACGGAGCCCCGAGGACCTCCTGGGAGTAGGCGCTCTCCACCTCTTGTCCAGTAGCAGGATCGTAGTAGACCGAGGTAACTACATAGTAGATCGGCAGTGTATCCGGGACGCTGGCAAACTGATCGTCATTGATGCTGTAGGCGGTCCCAGTTCTGACGTGAGTGAACGAGATGAACTCGATGAGATGGTAGTCCTCAAGGCTGGCCTTGAAGCGTAGGCTCTCATTGTAGAGGGAGACATCGTAGGTCTGGTCGAGGCGGACGGTGATGTCATTCCCGAACTCATCCTGGTCTACCAGACGGAGGGAGAGCTGCTTCTTGTTGCTGTTGCCGAACGTTGTGCTCTCAGCAGAGATGAGCTGAGCACTCTCTTCGTAGATCGTTGACTTTGCGGAGACCAGCTTGGCATTGATCTTGTAGTACCCGTTGGTTCCACCGGGGGTAGTAGAGGCGTAGAAGTTGAAACCCCTGAAGTTGCTGTCGAGGGGTGCCCCGGTGGTGCTGAACCTCTGAGCTGGGAGGGCAGCGAGAATGTCCACCGAGTTCCTACGCCTACGAACCCTGAGGCCCGAGGGGGTAACCACCTGAAGAACATCTGACTGCCTGACTCTGGTGATGTTGGCTGAAGAGGCACCACTCACCCCGCCAATCGTGTCGATGGTTCGGATGAGGATGAGGTTGACCCCTGGCTCCAGAGTGAGTCCATCCGGGTAGTTGTCGGGGTTGGGGATGACGAAGTTGGGGAGGTCGAACTTCACCAGGGTCGGGTCTGAGACGAAGCCCCCTCCGTTGACAGAGACCTGGATGTCGGCGGCCGACACATCCACCTTGCCCTCGATGGTGACAGCCTCTTGATTGGTGGTGAAGACTAGGTTCTGGGTGTATCCAGAACCGTCACGGAGCTTGATCTGGGGTGCCGTCGCCATGTCTTACCTAGCCCAATCAGTAGTTTCGGACGGCCTTCGTGATGGCGTCCTGTTGGGTTGACCCAAGCAAGTCCTGAGGGAGTGGGATCCGAAGACCTCGGGAGAACTGGATCGGTCGAAAGGACCGATTTCGCACGGTAACATTCACGAAGAGCACCGTGGGGTCCTTCTGGCTCTGTTCGAGGGTGACACTCTGAAGCTGAAAGGGGAACTCTTCGTCCGAGACGGGCTGCCCTACGTTGTCCTCCTGCTGCTTCTTGATGCTCTGCCACCGACTGAAGGTGGTCTGAATGTCGGAGACGATCTTGTTCTGGATGAGACCCCCGACGATGAGCTTCTGCCCGATCTGCTCGATGATGGTGGTCCCATACCAAGGGTGGAACGGGTTTGACCCTCGAACGGTGTACAGAACCTTCTGAAGCTCCTGCATGAGCAGGTCTTCTTTGGAGGACTTGACAACATCCCCACCATTTGTGTAGCGCCAGTCGTTCTCGATCCCAAGACCGCCACACCTACGGCACTCCTCACGGACTGTCGTGTAGTTCACCTCAACAAAGTGGGTGTCAGCAGCGAGGGGCTCATCGAAGATAATCATCCGAAGAGGGCGAGTGCTCACCGTATTCGGGTAGTTCACCAGGGACCATCCAGGGAAGGTCCTCTTCCCTCGGTACTCTCGGTTGACCTTGATGCCCAGGGCAGTCGCAAGGGTGCTGTCTTGGTGGATGAAAACAGTGCTGTCCCGCCCACTCAGGTTGGTCTTGAACTTGACGAGGTTCCCGTCAGCAAAGAAGCTGAGTCCAGACACCTGAGCTGAGATCAGGTCCGCCAGTCTTTTTGCTGACAAACGAACTGACGGGGGGATCACAACACTCTGCCACTCTCCGCTATTCACCCGAAGCCGCATCAGGTCATTCACCCCCAACTTGATGGTGAATGGACCTTCTCTCGTCCCCCCTGAGCTTGCAGGGATGTCCACCCCATAGGAAGGGACCTCGGTCATGCCATCGACCCGCAAGACCACTGAGTTTGAGGCAGAGATGGGACGCATGGGGATAACCCGCATCCGGTCTGTCGGATAGAGGAACTCCTCGACAACGAGGTGGGGGCACAACTGGTCAATCTGACGGTCGTAGCTCATGCGACTTCCCCTTCACCAGAGATGACCACCCCAGCTCCGGTTCGTTCGACAACCAGGCCATCGGCTCCAGACCGGTCACCACCAGAGTCGTAGGAGGACATTGGGGCATAGATCAACTTCCCGAATGGGTCGGCACCCTTGTCGTCCGAGATAGCTCGGTAGCTTGGGTCGGTGAACAAACTCCCCACTGAAGCAATCAAGTTCTCCAGGGACCCTTCGGTCTCAACCGACTGTTTGATCTTCTTCAGAAGATCGATCTCTTCTTGGAGCTGGTCGGAGTAGTCCACAGCCCTTCGGACCTTGCGCTCAAGACGGTCAAGACGGTCGATCCCATCCTCCATCCAGGCTCGGATGCCCCTGACTGCATTCCCCGAGGGGGCATCGGAGAGCCCCTGCTGAGGGATAGGCTCCCCGTTGGACATGACCTTGGAGGTCGCTACCTCGTCCCCCTTCAAGTAGTACACAGGGTCAGACTTGGACCTCATCTGAAGGTCGTAGAACGGGTCCCCACCCATGACCTCGTAGGCAGCCATGAGCTTTCCGATGTAGGTGTTGAACCCAGGTGATCCGGTAAGATAGGAGGTCGGCTTTCCGGCTGGGTCAAAGGCGAACTTCAGGAAACCGACCCTCTGCTGTTCCATGGTCAGGTGCAGGATGCGGGCATCCACGTATGCAAGGCGATCCCTTGCATACGCAGCAAGCCTCTCAAACTGGCTTTTGTTGAAAGTCCCTAGAAAATCGAATGGCATCCTAGCTACCCGCCCCCCATTAGAAGATCAGGCTGAATGCAGCAGCGAAGGCGTCCACGTTCGTCCCTGAGTAGGCGAGGGCAATTCCAGCCGAATAGCCTCCTGGACCAGACGGAGGTGGTGTGCCCCCAGCATTATCCACCGCCTCAATCCACCCTGGGATGCCCTTGTCCGTGTTTGGGACGTTCAGGAAGTAGAAGCCAGCAGAAAACGAGTCCAGATAGTTCAACAGCTCGATCAGGTACTTGATGAACCGCTCAAGAGTGTCGATCTTCCGGATGAGAGTGTCGATGAATGCCTTGATCTCGTCAATGGCTGACTTGAAAGCGTCAACTAGAGCCTCAATCCGGTTGAGCAGGTCGTAGATGAACTGCCCGCTCCACGGGATGATGTCTCGTAGGAGACTGATCGAGATCCAGTCAGGAGGGGTCCCACCAAGAGTGAAGCTCTTGATGAAGCGAACGGCCGACAACAAGTCGAGTCGAGTGTTCTGGTCGGAGAAGGCTGCCGCATAGGTGATGTAGACTTCCTGGTGATACTGCTTGGGGAAGTCGTCTGGGATCTTGTTGAAGGCGTAGACCACGTCCTTGAGGGTCGAGCATCCTGCAAGGTTGCCCTCAGATGGGACTGGAAGAGCCAACGTGGTGGTGAAAAGGTCTCGTAGGGGGACCAGCATGTTGCTGTTCTCAAGGAGAGAAGAGCCAACTGCATCTGCCAACCTTGCGGAGTGAGCCTTCACCGAGAAGAAGTTGTGTGTGACATCTGGGTACTCCCCAGATGTTGGGTCTGGTGTGACTTCAGAGATGCCCTTGTCACTGAAAGCCACACCTCCAACGGTACCTGCTGCCATCGAGGTGGACTTCGGGTTCACGAAGCCCAAAGTGACCGCCGGGATGATCTGAGACAATGGACCCCCGAGTCCAGACAAGGTACCCTTTCCAATCTCGGTGGCCGGGGTGTCCCCCGTGTTCTTCCCGTTCTCGTCAAAGGTCGAGGTCGGGGCCAGCTCCAGGTGGAACCCCAGGGCGAAAGCCATCCGGAAGGTGTACTGGAGGACCGTGATGACATCGAAATCCGGAGGGATGTTCGGAATCCGGCCCGTGACCGTTGGGCTCGGCTTGCCCATCACCACCGGGTCGTTGGGGTCCTTGGTGGGCCACCTCTGGATCCACTCGTTCTTCGAGGTGTCAAAGATCGGGTCGTCCAGCTCGATGGTGCCGTCAGACCCTACCTTCAACGGGCCGCTGAAGGCTCGAACCCGATACTGATAGGTCTTGTTCTTCTCCACCTCTTTGTCGATGTAGCGGAACGTGCCAAGCTGACCCAGAAGGAACGTAGCGGTAGCCGTTGAGGGGTCGATGACGATGTACTTCTCAAACTTCCGGAAGTAGTCACCATTCTCGTCACGGACCTTGATCTTCCTCTTGACCGGCTTGCCCTTCTTGGTCTCGAAGTTGGTCTGAGCGTCCAGAGTCACCGTAACTGGCCCAGCAGGATTGCTGGTCTTTTCGATGATCCACTTCTGGGGGATCATCTCGCTTGCCACCGTGCCTACAAGGTCATGGAACCCAGGGTCAGGGGGGAACTGGTTGGTAGCCAGCGTCCACTCGATGGCGATACCGTTCAGGGTGGCACCAAAGACCGAGGCCACCTGGAGGATTGGGTCGTAGTCCGTCCCGCCCATGGCCTTGGGCTTCTTGCCAGCAGGGAAGGCTTTCACGTTGGCTGGGGCCGTGTACTTGGCCGAGAGAAGCTCCTTCCCGAAGAACCGAAGGAGGATCTTGATGAGCCGAAGAAGACCGAAGACGGCTTGAGCGTCCGCAACGATGAGAACGAACCCGCTCTGGTTGATGTTCGGAAGAGGTTGAGGGCGGAATGGGTCTTTGGGGTCGAAGAGGCTTGCCTTGAACCGGTTCACGAAGGCTTGGTAGCCCCCCTTCCACCGGTCGAAGTTCGGGTCCTGAGCCGGGTTCGGGATGTCGAACCACCCGAAGAGCCCAGTCCTCTTCAAGCTCTCGAAGAGCTGCATGATGAGCTTCAGGAGGGCTTCGACGATTGGACGGATCGGGTTCCCGAAGTCGATGAGAAACAGGCTGATCGTCTCAAGGAGGGCCTTGATGATCTCCATAAAGGTGACAAGCGCTTCCAGGGCGCTCCTCACCTGTTCGAGCAAGTCCTTGCCCGGAATCTTGATCTCTAGGGCCTTCCACTCTGACGCCATGTTTCAGCTCCCGTAGGTCAAACGTTCGAGCTTGCGGCGTAGGCCCTCAAGCTCCAACTCCGTTGCCTGCTTGGTCAGGTTCACAACCTTCTTCATCTCTCGGACGATGCCGAACTCTTCCTTGTACTCCCAAGAGGCTTTGACCGGTTCTTCCGGGGTAGCGGTGTCGGTCCCAGGTGTCGATTCATCTGATTTGGTCTCATCCGTCATGATGACCTCATTGAACTGCCAAGAGCTTGATGAGCTGGTTGAGGGTGTCGGTCTGAGCCTTGACTCGCTCTGCTGCCGCCCGCTGTTGCTTTACCAGAAGCCCCTTCTCCAAGTTGATCCGAGCATCAATCCAGGTGTACCTCTTGTCATAGAGGCGATCCCCAGAAGCCAGGATGGTCTCTAGGTCGGTGATTGCCGTAGGGATGCTGGATTGACGAAGGGTCACGTCTGAATACCAGCTCGTGATGCTGTCAGGAAGGAACCCTCGGGCGAAGTAGCTGGAATCTGAACTACCCGAAGGGCCGAGAACAGGGATGCTTGTGGCGGCAAGGGCCTGCCAGGCTATGGGCTTCTGGACGAAGTCGTAGGCTGCCTTCCGAATCTCGTAGACGGTCCTCAGAGACTTCTCGACCACACCAAAGGCACTGGCAACCCGGAAGGTCACGCCACCTGGAGAAGGGGGATCCTTGACCTTCAGGACAGACGAGCTGACTACCGAAGTGACCAGGAACAACCCGGCACTCCCCTGAGGGTAGGGGGCATAGACGTAGTCCCCGGCCTGGACGTTGTGGGTGACGAAGTCTACCCCACCAGCCCCCGTGAGGGTGTCCCCCGAGAAGGTCCCCGCAACTGAGCCAGGGAATCGGTCGGTGAACACGCTGTTGAAGAAGGCGTCCGCTGAAGCGATCTCACTGTTCGGGTTAGTGGATAGAATCTGAACCAACCCACCTGCTGAGGCAGCCAGCTCTGCCAACCGATCCTTGTAGCTGAAGGTGTTGAGAGGGCGACAGATCCGGTAGGTCTCTGGAATGACTATCCCAGTGAAAGCATAGTCCACAACAAGCTGGGTCTCGGAGAGAACTGCTACCACCTGGCGTCGCTGGTACTTCGAGTTCAGGTGAGAGGAGTTGGTCAGGACCACCGTGTCACCTGGTTGAATCCCAAGGGACTGGAAGGTTGCGGTGAGGTCCGTGAGCGTGACCCCAGACATGACCGAGAAGGAGCCCACCCTTAGGTTGGGGGCTGTAGTGACAAGGAACTGGAACCCAGTGGTCGGCCTTGTTCCCAGAGCATTCTCAAAGAACAGAGAGTTGGCCCCCACCGAGGTAATCCGGTGGAAAGATGAGGGGCCGTTGGCTCCATCAAGGATCCTGACCAAGTCCCCTGGCTGAGGAACCGGGGCTGGGAACGTCCCGGAGGCAAGGGTGATTGTTGTCCCGAGGGAGTCGAGGTTCCCCACCCCGACAAAGGGCACCGGCAAGGCTCCCAGAACCCCGCTAGGAGCCACGTACTTCAACTGGATGTCGAAGTACCCAGACCCACCAGAGTTGTTCTCACAGGTCATTGAGGGGCCAATAAGGGGTATCCTTTGGTCCCCGGAGTCATCGAACGCCTGACCGTAGAGAGCTGGGATCTTCTTGGGAGCGGTCAGCCCGTTGGACATTGAAACGGTGCCCTGAAGAAGCTCGTTCTTGTTCGGAGGCTGGACGCAGAGCTGCTCTGGGATCAGCGGAACCGAACCATCGAAGGGGAAGTAGGGCTTGATGTAGAGGAGGTACCCCTTCTCGTTGTCAAACGAGACATCCATCCCAACTCGGTAGCTCTTCTGGTAGCTGTCATCCTTCTCTCCCAGGTAGACAGTTGCCCCAGCGGGCACATCCGAGGGGAGAGCCCCTACGATGAGGCTGGTCGGACTCACAGACCCAACGGTCAGGGGTGCGCTCTGGGGCACGTAGAAGGTCCCGGCTGCATCCTGGATGACCACCTTCATCCCACCCGAGAAAGCTGGTCGATAGGGTGGCTGGTCCACTGCTGCCGTCGAGTCCACGTAGAGTGTCGTCTCACCGGCCTTGGCAGGACGAATGACCCGAGCCCGAGGGACCCGGCGGTAGACGGTTGGATCCGATCCGATGATGTTCTTGGCCTCGAAGTCCACAAGCTGGGCTCCCGTCCCAGCATTGTCATCCTTCCCAGTGAGCGTCTTTCCCACCCCAGTCTTCCGCATCGGATAGAAGCGGCTCTGGGCTCCGGGCTGGTAGGCTTTGATGTAGGTCCCGATGAAGGTCAGTGACGGGTTGAATGTGATCGGGAAGGGTGAGACCTGGACCTGGTCGTCAATCTGGTTGTTTGCCAGGGTAAAGTCAGTGACAGTGGACCCTAGTGTCCCATCGAACCTGAACTTCCCGTCCCAGTCCCCGACCACACGCCCATCGAGGTTCCAGAGGATGTCCTCCAGAGTGTTGATGGTGTCGTTGTAGTTCTTGAGGACCGTTCGAGCGATGATATCCTCGTTGACCAAGGCCCCCTCATCGAAGAACACGGACTTCTGCCCCTGCTCGTAGAGCTTGGGCTGAGAAGCATTGCTCACCCGAGGCCCGCTGGAAGGAACCGAAGCCTTGGCATCGTCCTTGTACTTCTTGGCTACCTCTCCCCGGTAGTTGGTCATGGTCTCCACCCGGAAGTAGAAAGAATCCGGGATGAAAGTCGTGAAGCTACTGACGAGGATCTGATTCACCAGACCGTTGTCAGCGTTGGGAGAGATGGTGTGCGTGTAGGACGACCGAAGCTGGCCCGGCTGAATGCTCCTGAACTTCGTGTACAGGATTGAGAACTCCTCCCCGTGAGCCAAAGGCTCAGTGAACTCCAGCTTTCCGGAGTCATCGAGCTTGAAGTCCGTGGGGGAGGAGAGGACAGTCCCCGGAGACCCATCGGTTCTTCGGTACACGATGACCGTGTCGATCAGCTTGTTGGGAGGGCTCCCAGAGGGGGCTGGTGGTACCGTGGGGGAAGATGCCGTCTGGACCTTCGTGGTGGATGCCTCATAGATGGGGCGAACCGACCTACGCATAACGCACTGGCCGAAAGAATACTGGCGTGCGGTAGACTGAGTGAAGGTAAGCTCTGTCCTATCTGACTTGGCATCATAGGCCACGCCAGAGATCAAGTAGAACTCGCTGTAGTTGACAGAGTCCAGCGTCCCAGAGAAGTTGACCACAACCCCAGTTCGATAGGCGGAGGTCTTGTCACCGTAGACCTTCACCTTGGACATGCCCCGAGGGGTGCTCTCGAAGGTCGCTACTTCCGGAACAAAGTACCCTGGGGACAAGAAGATCGATGCAACCCTGGTAGCCCCAGAGGACAGGAAGAGCTTTGGGTTGGTGAAGGAGTCCCTGAACTTCTGGCCCACTGCCAAGTTGACCGTGGTGAGCCCAGTACCCGCATCATAGGTGGGGGTCCCGAGGTAGTAGAGCTGCTCGGTTTCCACCCTGAAGAGGTAGTTGGCTGGGAAGTCTGCTCTCCGGTCACCCTTGATGGTGAAGCTGGTGGCCCCCTCAGTGATCTGGACGGGTGAGACCAGGAAGGGAGGCTTGGTGACGGTGATTGTGTTCTCACCCCCAAGGGCCTCGTAGATGTTGTAGTCGATGTAGACCCGCTCATCAGGGCCAATCTGAGCCCCATGAGGGAGCGCATCTGTGACCCGGAGCGCTCCTCCAGGGGTAGGGATCAAGTCTGGGAGGAAGGTGATCGTGGAGCTTCCAGTATTCACCACCACCTGGGTATCGTCTTGTGGGCGACCCCCACGGAATACCACCGGGGCTGGGACGGTAGCCACGGTCCTCCCCTTCTTGTTGAAGGGGATGCTTGAGGTGATCGCTGTGTGCTCGGTCAGTTCCTTCCGAACAAGGAACACCCCACGCTCAACGGTGATTACCAATGGGGTCACCGTGGGGTCAGGATTGTCATCCGAAGCTGGATAGGTCACCAGCAACTCGTCCATGGACAAGAGCCGCTCGGTGAGCTGGAACATCCCCAGCTCTGCACTGATTCTGTAGTCTTTTCCGCTAGTTAGCGCCCAGACCCAGTAGACCTGAGGGGCCAGGGACACATCGGATGGTGAGAAGTTGAGGTTCCCAGTGGCTAGGCTGACCTCGACCACTCCCTGGGCAAGGGTAGTGAAGTCCGCATCCGTGGCAACCTGGTTCACCTGGGTCGAGAATCGGTCAGTCCCGAACCTGAACCTGGAGACCGAGGCCAGAGCCTTGTTGATGTTCAGTCGAGTCGAGTTGGAGCAGACCCCCAAAATCCGGATCTTCTCCAGCTTGGTGTTGGGGTCAGCAACCGAGACCTCCTCGAAGAACCGGTCTGCAAGGACCTCCCGGTCCTGACGGATCTCGTAACTGACCCCTGTAGCAAAGACAGGAAGAGCAGGGGTAAAGGTCAAGTGGGTTGAGTCAGACACCCCCGTGACGGTGTAGACTCCCTTGATCTCCTCAGAGGCCGTCCCCGAGTAGATGAACAAGAGACTGTTGTCCGGGATAGAGCTGAAATCCACGCTGTTGTCGTGAAGGGTTCCCAAAGACAGGGACGAGACCGAACCTCCGGCGCTAGCCAAGAGAAGTGTTCCCACCTCATCCACGAAGGTCAGAACCCCTGAGGTGGGCTCAAGGATGGCGTCCCCAGCATTTGGACCCAGGATAGGCTCCTCCCCGACCAAGTGAAGCGGAAGGTAGCCAGTACCCTGGTCCAGCTCAAACAGAGCAGCGGTTGGGTTGACCAGTGGTTGAAGTGTCCAGGCTCCAGTCACCGAGGGGATTTGGGATACTTCGAGGTTCCTCCTGAAGGCGTAGCTGAGCTGCTTCCCCTCGAAGTCGATGGTGTACCCATAGCCCGAGGGTGGGCTGGCTACGTCCAGCCTTGGGAGAGGTCCCAAGAAGGTCCCGGTCCCCTGCTGGACCTCGTAGTAGGTCGGGTAGGCCGGGTCGTCTATCGGAAGGGTGGGCAAGAAGACAAGAGGTGCCCCAATGATGGGGTCGGCCAACCTGGCTTCTTCTGTCGGGTAGAAGGAGGTGAAGTCCTTGGCTGCTGGATTGGTCCCACTCAGGTCCACTGGGGACCGGAAGAACCTCATCGACAAACCACGCTCCAAGGGAAGGTCACCTGAGATGGCTTCGACCCTCCACGTCCCGTAGGCAGCCTGGTCTGGGACCGAAAACTGAACGGCCCCCGACGTGTTGTTCACCTGAACAGTTCCAAAGGCCCCTGGGGGAGTGAACGAGGTCACCCTGGATGTCACTGGGAACTGATGAACCTGAGCTTGCAGCTCGACCCGGTAGGTAGCCACCATGGTGGCGGGGAAGGGCGGGGCGACAGTGAGTTGATGCTGAGCTACCTGAACCACCTGCCGTCGAAGACCCGAGTAGGGGCCTCCTGTGATCAGGACCAAGTCACCAGCCTGAACTCCACCCACCAGGAAGTCTACGGAGTTGTCCTCAAGTAGGGAGGTTGAGAGAAGCGTAGCTGTCCCCGACGGGCAGAACGCTAGATTTACAGCTCGAAAAACAAGGTCCCCACCAGAGGCCGGAAGAGGCGATACGGGCAAAGGACTGCTAACCGAGAGGAGATCCTGCTTGGTGAGGCGCTTGCCCTTCTCAAAGAGAACCCCGTCATAGTACACAGGTTCCCCATCGTTCTCAGTCATGTCCGAAGAGTTGAAGTTCACTCTCCCTGTAGACTGAGCCCACTCGAACGTGCCCTTGGTTGGGTCCACTGAAAAGGACGCCTCATCCGCCACTCGAACTGGGGTCAGGTAAAGCCCAAAGCCAAATCGAAGGATGGGGGCCTGATAGGTCCCAGCCGTTGGACCCTGCCCCGGAATCGGGTTCAAGAGGATCGGGTCAGTCCCAAGCGTGCCGAGGAGCCCCTTGGACTCCTTCAGGGTGAAGAACGCCTGCTGCTGGAAGTAGACCTCCTGGCCCAGGTTGGAAACCAGGTCGGAGTCTTTCCAGTTGAGGTTCCCCGTCTCAAGGCTGAGTTGGGCCTGCCCCGAGGTTGTGATCGTCGTGAAGTCTGCATCAAGCTCAACCAGGGTCACCGTGAAAGTGGTTCCGCTTCCAGTGTTTCCCACTGAAAGGCGGAATGGCGCAACGGTGGTAGAGAAAACTGGCTTGGAAGCAACCTTCAGCCGAGTCATGTTGGACTCCAAGCTAAGAGTCCCAAGAAGCTGACGTTTCCCACCAGGAAGGGGCCTGAACTTGCCCTCAGCTCCGTCGTAGTCGAACCGTTGGAGCCCTCCCTCGTTCTTGGTCCAACCGAACTCTGCAACAGGGAAGTCACCATCAACCAGGACTATGGTCAGGTACTCCGTGCGACCCGGATCTGACTCGTCACTCCCAAACGTAGAGGAATAGGCTGCTGGGTCCGAAACGAAGTTGTCCGGGCTCGCTGTGAACGGGCTGTTGGCAGCTCCAACCCGAGGTTTTTCGATGACATAGCCGGTGAGTGAGAAGCCCATCTATTCCTCATCTGATCTCAGAGAATCTTGCCTGTACCTACCCCACCAGAGGAGGCTGGTGACCCCGAGCCAACGATGGGGATTGGAAAGACAAGAGACTGTAGGGTCATCATCAAGGCCATCGAAATAGCGTTGGCCTTCTGGGTTGCACCCTGGCCTTTGATGCCGACGCTACCAAAGCCCTGCATCAAAGAAGAAAAAGCTGGGGGGCCTACGATGCGACCCACCCCAGCCCCGGTACCTACCGTCGGGTGCTGAGTTTGGAGGACCCCCTGAGCCATCCCGAGAGCGATTCCATTTGCAAGTCCAGTTGCCTCAAGGGGAGCCATCGGACCAAGCAACCCATTCGAGGCAAAAGCAGCTAGAAGATTGACGATCATCAGTGGAGGAGGGATGATGAAGGGGGCTATCCCGACACCTACACCCAGAACTCCAGCGTCTACGGTTGTAACGGTTTGCTGCTGAGCCCACATAGACAGGCCCATACCGATTCCAGAGGCAAGCTGAGGTACAGACGTGCCCAACATGCCACCGGAGATCAGTCCCGTGGTGATGGTGGCCGTAAGTGCAGGTGGCACAAGCGGCATTTCAGATGGACCTCACCATGGCTGAGCCCTGGATGGGGAGTCCAGTGATCCAGTCCAAGCTCGGACTCCCCGGTGGGTGCATCGGAAGCCCTCGGGCCACCCCAAGGACTGCTGGGGGGCCTCCCAGAAGGATCTGAGGGGCGACTATCGAAACCAGGGTCGATGCCGTGAGGGTCATCCCCAGGCCCGCTGTGATGGCAATCACACCCCCTCCAGCCGTCAAGGACAAGGCCCCTGCCCCAGTCGAGATGGTCACGGCCCCTGCCCCAGTGGTCAGAGACATAGCACCAGTCCCAACCGTAACCGCATAGGCCCCAGCCGGACAGTTGACTGCCACAGCTCCCGCTGCAACCGTGGTCGTCTTGGCTCCCGCCAAGATGTTCTCGATGTGCCCACCCGCCAGAATCGTACAGAGCTTCCCACCAAGAGCTACCGTCTCCTGGTAGATCATGGCGTAGTAGTTCTGGGTCTTTCCGGAGACCAGGGTATTCCAGCCCCCAAAGTTCCCACTGAAGCCGTTGAGCCCATTGAGAGCAATGGTACTGGCCTTGACGGTGTAGCCGCCATCCACGGTCTTCTGGTACGAGCCCTTGACCACCTGATTGTCGGTCCCGCCTACATGGGTCTCAGTGTTCCCCTGGACATCCATGCTGTGGGCCACATCATCCACAGAGTTCCCGCTACCTCGGAAGATGTTCTTGATAGACCCCCGGAAGTTGGTGGTGATGCACTCCCCGTTCGAGTTGGCCCCGATGTCCAGGTAGACCCCTCCTTCGCAGGTCAGGTGAAGGGAGTATCGGTCAGGGAGCATGGCGCCCAAGAACATCTTGAGGGCTCCCTCCATGTTGACCTCAGCCGAAACGTTCTTGGCTGCATAGTTCTCGCTGGAGGAACCAGGGATGTTGGCGAAGAGCTTCCCCTGCTTCGAGACAGCCACCGCAAAGGTGCTCTTCGAGGAAGCCCTGGGTGGGGAGATCCTGAAGTAGTAGGCTGCCGCCATGTTGAGGGCTTCGTCCACAGCCGTTGCCGGGGGTCGAAGGCACTCCTCTACGGTCAGCCCGTTGCCTGCTGCTGAAGCCTGGTCGAAGTCCTCGAAGACCTTGGGCTTCAGGACCCTGGCGTACTGCCGTTGCCCCTGAGTCGAGATGGGGTCGTTTCCGACAAGGGTCCCGAAGACCTGCTCGATGTAGGCCCTCGGTCGGTCGATGGGGAACCCATCGATCTCCTCCAAGACCTCCTGCTCCATGTCCGTCTCGTGACGGATCTCCATCCGGCGCTCGGTGTAGGCCCGGAGAGATCCACCATTGAGGGGGTCCTCGAAGTTGGTGGCCTGGTTCCCAGAGGGGTAGAACACCTGCCTCCCGTTGGAGTAGGTGGTCGGTGGGAACTCGTCATCCTTGTTGATCCGGTCCAGCCGCTCGTAGGTTGCCGGGTTGATGAAGGTTGCCGAGGGAGCAATCCCCGTGGTGGACAGGTCATCCTGTCCGAAGTACCTAGCATCCGGACCCCTGACCTTCTTCGTGATCACCCCGGTCTTGGGGTCCTTCACGAAGATTTCCAGGGGCAGCTTCATGGCCCCACGACGGATCGGTCCCGAGTACAGGTAAGCCGCTGCATCGGATTCTACCCTATGAAGGGCCTGACTGACAAAGGTTCGGTCTACGTCCCGAAGCTCGAAGAGATCCCCCGCCCGGTTGGTGAACCGAACATCCTTCGAGAGGTGCATCTCTGCACCAGAAGAGGACATTCCGAAGATGTCCCCCTGGCGACCCTTGATGCGCTTGTACCGGATAGGACGACCGAGGAGCTTCTGGGCATCCTCAGCATCCTCGGGAGAGACTTCGCTAGGGGGTACAGCCGCAAAGGTGTCGAACTTGAGCCCAAGGGAGTTCCCGACCGGCACGTACCCAAGGATGACCGCCTCGTAGATTTGCTTGCTTCGCTTGCGGTAGCCTATGACAACGACCGATCCGACCTCCGGGATGCCTCCTAGGAAGCTCCTCGGGCCTGCCATAGCGGAGGTCAGGTCCAGCTCGAAGCGGTTGTCCTGACCAGACAGAACCTTCACGTCGGCCTTCATGTGGAACTCGTCCACCCGAGTGATGATGCCGACCCTCAAACCCTCAAAAGGCTTGTCTGAGCTTGCGAAGTCCTTGTTCGGGACCTTTCCGTAGTCCACCTTTCTCGTCATGGTTTACCCGAGCAAGGCAAGCTCGGCCTCCTTGTTGGCTCGGTCCTGTTCGGCTGCATCAATCTGCTTCTGAAGCTCCTCGGGGTCGTCCTTCCCCAGGATCGTGACAGAACCAGACCCAGAAGAGGCAATCGCCATGGCCTGACGCTTCTTCAAGCGGTCGATCTTGGCAGTCAAAGCGTTGATCTCGGACTTGAGTTGGGCCTTCTTCGTGTTCTTCTTCAGGTTGTCACCGAAGTCCGAGAAGGATTGCTTCAGGTCCCCCATGGCAGAGCTGGCCTGTTGAGCCGTTGCAACAGGGTCACCAAGGTTGGATCGGTTGGGTGAGCTGAAGGGCGGAGAGAAGTTCCCCTGCTCCGGATCACCCTCAGCTCCGGTGAACAAATCGGGGACCTGACGTTCCCCCGAAATCTCCCCCTGAAGCTCAAACCCAGAGGGGTCCCCTCGAAGAGACTTCTCGAAGTCTTGGTGAGGCGTGTCGAGGGCTTGGTAGAGCGTCATGAGGTACTTCTCGACCCTCTCGATAGCCTCACTCGCCTTCAGGGTTGGGGGTTTGACAGGAGCCTCATAGTAGGACTGTGACCCGGCAGAATCCTCAGCAGAGATTGAGTGGTAGTCAAAGTTGATGCTCCCATCTGCTGCTGCCCCACCACTACCAGCACCATCTGCCTGGAACTCATTTCCACCCGCATTCCTGTTCCCATAGAGGGAGTCACCTAGGACAGGGGAAGAAGGGTTGATCGTCTTGACCTGGTAGCCCACATTGATGAAGGTCAGATCCGCCCGCCCCGTTTGACACGGGCAGTCAGGGTCACCTGGAACCAGTTCTGAACGAACGGTCATCTCAGCAAGGGTCAAAGCCCTGGATAGCTGCCCCGCTTCGACACTCGGGGGTACCCCCTTGGCCTCAGCAGATCCAAGGGGTGCTGAGTCAACGAAGTTGGTTCCTGTGTTCGCAAACTCGAACTTCCGAACCCCGTTCTCCATGGTCCAAGTGCCAGCGGACTGAAGGTCCTCAGGCATGAGCCTTGCCACGGCATCAGCAGGATTCGGGTAAGCCGTGATGACCGAGGTGAGGCCCTGACTCTGAGCAGTGAGGGTAGCAAAGAGGTCCCCACCCAAGGCTAGCTGGGCACCAATCTCGGTTTGCTGGTTGTTCTGACCCTCGTTGTAGACCAAGGACCCGTCTCGAAGAGACACCCCACGCCCGTACCGGAAGTGACCGATGACCTCGAACCCACGCTCATCTGAGACTGGCCTGACCATCGAGGTGGGAGTCTCTAGCTTGATGCCCTCCTCCGTGAATGGGCTATCACCCCCAGACACAACGATGTTCTTGGAAGGAATCAAGGCAAACTGGGTGACCGACTTGTCTACATCGTGAGCATAGACATAGACCCCAGCAGAATTCAGGCCATAGGAGTATCGGTTGTGCGAGTATTTGCCCTGAAGCTCTTCGGTCCTCCCGAAGGCTGAGGCTTTCTTGGCCTCTTCCCTAGCAGCCTTCTGCCGCTGCTCGGTTTGGGCCTTTGTGGCCTTTGGTGCTTGCTTGTTTGACCCAGCCTTCTTCTCACCTGCGATGGCCTCATACCCCTTCTTCCCGTCATAGGGCCTCGTGTAGACCATCACGACATTGGGGTAGCCCACCACCTTCCCAGTCTTGGGGTGGCGAAGGAGCAGTGGCTTGTAGGGTTCCGAAGTCTTCGGGTCATCGGGGTTCATCCCGATGGGTGGGATCGTGGCAGCGTCCCCCATCTCCAAGGCAAACGCCCGGTCTCGAAGTTGACGAATGGTGGGAGGACCCTGGATCTTGCCACTGGGGGTTGGCTTCTTCGGGGGTGACTTTCCCTTCTTCTTCTCCGGGGCAAGCCTGTTGAACTCCGCCAAAGCCTTCTCATAGTAGGCTTCAGAGGCGTCCCCCTTGGTCTTGAGGGTCGAGATTCCTTGGATGGCAACGAACTTCTGCCGTCTTGCAGTCAGAGTCAGGGAGGTTGTGGCCCTTCCACCAAAGGCAATACTGTGGGAGATCCCCTTGATGTACCAGACCTGATCCTTGGGTGCGATGTAGACGGGGAAGCCAAGGCGAAGCTCAGGTCGGAACGGAATGGTAACCGTCCCCTGGTGCCGCCTGGAGTTCAGGCGGTCGAGGATGTCCATCCCGTGGTAGAACATCCGGGTCAGGTCCCCCATGAACTCCGAGTTGAAGGTATGAGGGCGCCAGCCATACTGCCGAAGCAAGTGGTAGTCAGTTACGCTCGTAAACGGAGTGATCTCTGGCCCGAACCCGTAGTCTACGTTCCCGCCGTAGGACCCCTGGATGGTGAGCTGGGTGACCACCTCCGCCTCGGACTCAGAGAAGTCCCAGTCGATGATGTCGATGTCCTGAATCCACGAAACTGGCTTGTTTGAGAGGATATCCAGGTTGTAGAAGGGGGGCTTGAAGACAATGTCCCCAGTCACATCCATGTAGAACTCGAACCCGATAGCCTCCTTGCAGGCATTGGCGATTTCGAGCTTGGTCTGGTACTCAGACTGCCAAAAGTTGACCTCACCAGCCTGAGAGAACTGGGTCCGAAAGGCAGTCACGTCCGGGTCAGTGGGGTCGAAGGCAAGCTGGGCTGCCAGGGGACCCCCGTTGGCATTCCGGACGGCGTTGGCTACCGGGGTCAGACCCTTGGTTGGGGTGAACTTTGACTGCTCGTAGCTGTGGGCAACCGAGTCCCCTCGAATGGCGATTCCATTGACCCCATACAGGAGGAGGTTCGAGCGAATCCGAGAGAAGCGCTGGGACCAGTAGGACATGATGTCCCCAAGGGCAGCGTTGAAGGTGGCCTTCTGCCCAGCCTCCTTGTAGAGGCTCACGAGCGACCCAGTCCCCAGGATCACGTCCCCGAAGCTCATCTGAGCCAAGGTGAAGATGAGGTCGTAGGGGTTGGTCCCGAAGAGGACGTTCCCGAAGATCGACCTTCCAAGGGACGGTGTGGGAGCCGTGAACGCAGGGTTCACGTTCATCCGGCAAATCTCCCACCACTTCAAGATATCGGCACAACTGAGTGTGACTGTGTGCTCTCCATTGGAGTAGGAGTCGGACACTTCTGTGATGAGCCCCCAGAAAGTAGGGTAATACTGGGGGATCCCCTCAAGTAGGTAGAATCCCTTGGAGAAAATCTCCACTTCCATCATGGGTGAGATGACCGGAACCCCGTCCATGTAGAAGTCGTCCACGACATGGCGTGGGACACTCAGGTTGATGGTGGCGGACCCAGGGACGCTGTCTATGTCGAGGCTGGTCTGGATCTGGGTGATGTACTTGCCAAAGTCGAACCGACGCTTGCAGGTGGCACACCCGATGATATCCGTCTCCCCGTTGATGTAGACAATGGAATCAGGGGCCATGACCACGGTTGGCCTGGCGTTAGGGGTGTAGGTTCCTTGAAAGGGTCCTCGTGCCATGACTACTTCTTCCCCTTCTTCTGGGCCTGAGTTGGCTTAGGAACCGCTTGCCCACCACCAGTTGCCGCTGCTACGGCTGGGTCGATGGTAGTGTCTCCAGAAGGTGGGAGACTGGCGAAGAACGCCTCTTGTCTTGCCTTCTCATCCGCCTCACGAGCCCACTGCTCTTCGATTGTCTGGGGGGCATCAGGCGGGACCTCCACAATGGTGTGGCTGTCCTCCTCATCCTTTTGGAAGAGAGCATCCTCTCCTGAGAGGGCTGGGGACCCCTTGAACAGGTCCTTGTTCCCGTAGTCGTACTCATCTGGGCGGTCGAGGAGGAACGTTGCCCGAACCGTGAACTGGAAGTTGTACTCCAGGGTGTAGGGCTTGTCGTCAGTCTCAGTGATGTTGAAGTTGTCGAACGACCCGATGTACAGAGTCGAGTCGTAGTAGATGTAGATCGACCCTACCAGGGACAGTCGGGTGAAGAAGCTGCTCTTGCTGTTCTGCTGTTCCAAACCTGAGGTGAACAGGTATCCGTTATTCTTGTAGAGCAGGTACAAGGACAGGAAGTTCTGGAAGCTCTCCGAGTATTGCCTAGCGACCCGTGTGAGACCTGGACTGGACCCATCCGAGTCGGGGGTCTGGCTGTTGGCGTCAATGGCAAAGAAGGCTGCCAGAGTCCCTGAGGCATCGAGCTTGTCCTGCTGGTCCCCCCAATGCTCGATGATGTGCCCATTCCGGGTCCAGTTCCCATCGTTGCATATCTTTTCCGAGCTGATCTTGAAGCTCTTGGGGTTGACCAGGAGTCGAAGAGGTGGGGTGTCTCTCATCTTGTTGATGAGCATAGCTGTCTGGAAAGCCTCAGCCGCCTGAGCAGCCTGGAACCTCTTCCCAATGTCCGAGGTGTTCAGGTCTGTGTCTGTCTTCTTGACATCCGCAGCCTTAGCCGCAGCAGCATCCTTGCTCCCAGACCCGGCCCAAGCCCCGTTGGTACTTGGGGGCTCCCCAGCCGTCTTGGCATCCATAGTGCAGTTGCCACTGTAGTCCGACCCAGGCATGAACCTGAACAGGTTGTCCGGCTTCAGGCCACCACCCTTACCCCCCTTGTTCCACCCTGGGGCAGTCCGATCTCGGTAGGCAAAGACGCTTTCCCTGAAGGCGCAAGCATCTGGAGAGTGGGCTGGAAGGCTAGTTCCTGGATCGAGCTGCACTCCGTAAGGGGCCATCCCCCTAGCAACATCCCCCAGAAGGGCTGGAAACAGCCCATTCTTCGGGCTTGCTGCCGTCCCATGGTAGTAGACCTCTACGGGCTCCCCATAATAACCGCCCTGAGCAAGGGAGGTCATATACCCCATCACGTCCCCAGCACGAGCTGAATCACCAACATTTTGACTCCGCAAGTGACCTAGGAAGCCTCTTGCCCCCTCCTCTGTAGTGGCATAGGAGTTGAAGTACATCCCGTTTGTCCACCTGAAAGTCTCACGCCCCTCGGGTGGTTTCGGGTAGTTACCTACGAACCCGAAGTTGTTGTTTGGGAGGTTGCCCCCAGTCTCACGCATAGCCTGAGCAACATAGAACTGCATCTCAGTAGGGGTTGCGTCCTTCCCGTACATGCTTCGATAGGCGTTAGACAGGACATTCCAGAGCTGGGGAATAGAGAGACGGGTCATGATAGGCGGACCTCCGTTGGGTCCTGCCCCTCCCCCTCCCCCTGGTACACCATCGGACTTTCCTGTCCCCTGCCCAATCGTGTAGCCGGAGACCGTCACGATGGGCATTGTCTTACTACCCCCACCAGAAGCACCCCCAGGAGCACCAGCCTTGGCCCCAGAGAAGTCTAGCTCCTGGTCAGGCCAACCAGTGGCGTTTGCAATCGAAGCCGACCGGTCGAGAAGCCTCCCTGTGACGGTGGCTGAAGGTGGGATGAGCCCAACCACGAAGAGCTTTGGGTTGGCCTTCGTTTGGGAGATTGGAATGAAGTCGGTGTTAGAGTCTTGCTCAAACTGAGAGCTGGAGAAGAAGGTGAGTAGTTTCCGGTAGAGTTCCGGAGAGTAGTAGTCAGCCTTGTTCTCGATGTCCGTGATGACCCGTTCGCCACGCCGAACACCTGGAGGGAGAGGATGCGATGAAGCCTGCCCACTCGTCACCGGGGGGAACACCATCCCCTCGAAAGTAGTGGGGTCCTGTGGAGATCCCCAACCACTCTGATAGTTCAGAGGCTCGTTCCCAGTAGGGTCTGTGATGTTCTTGGTCGCCATCTCCTAGACTCTATTCCTTGGTGGTTGGGAGCTTGGGGGCATCCGGGTTCGAGGGGGCTGAGGGTAGTCCGCCCAAGAAGTCCATGACGGAGTTGTACCCAGACACAACTGCGTTGTACCCGGCTACAGCAGTCTGTCGAAGAACCTCTGCCCGAGCCTCACTCGCCTTTTTCTCCTCGGCAGCTTTTTCCTCCTCAAGCCGATTGTAGTATTGGGCGTTGGTCTCCCCTTGGTTGGTGACCTCGACCTTCTTCCCGTTCATGCTCTGGAATGTCGGAGCCCCTCTGGAGAACTCATCGGTGTAGGGGATCTTCTGGATGGTGTGCTCCACCTTGAAGGTCCACGAAATCTTGAAGGCGAAGGGACTATCGTCAGTCTCCTCCACCGAGAAGTTGCGAAAAGTCCCAATGTAGGTCCCCCGGTCGAACATGAGCATGATCCACCCCTGGAGAACGATGTTCCCAAAAGGGTCGTAGACCGAGCCGTTGTTTCGATAGAGGTCATAGAGGTCCCGGTACCTGTCCCAGGCAATGGTCCTCTGCCTGAGAACCGAGGAGAGCCCTGTATACAGGTTCACGAAGGCTCCAGTAGACTGGTCCACCGAGATTTCAGTCAGCTCATCACCCCAGTGCTGTTCGACGAACCCTCCCCTGGTCTGAATCCGCTCGACCTTCTTGGTGAAGGTCTCAGCAAAGCTCATCGGGTTGACGTGGGCAACCAGGGCATGAGGGAGTAGGACCTTCTGGTGGTCATAGGGGCTGGTAACCTGGAAGGCGAGTGGGACATAGTGCTTCCTGGTGTCCGCACCATGGATGTAGACTGCCTTCCCATCCGTGGTGGGAGCGAAGTTCGACGGATTGGCGGATCGAATGTAGCCCATCAGTGAAACTTCTCCCGACGCTTGTACTCGTAGACACCCTCAGCCACCTTGGCCTTGATGAGATTGGCGAGGTCGGCCCCTCCGATCCCATTCACATTGACCGTGATGTTGCCTGCCCCTCCCTGCCCCCCACCGGCAGGAATGATCCTCTCCCCCTTCCCAATGGAGGCCAGACCCTCACCTGGAGCTGGATTGATTGTGGCTAGGCCCCCACCAACACTGGTAACCACACCACCTTCAGCGTTATCATTCAGGAACCCAGGCTTGTACCCCTTTGCCGCCTTGAAAGCCTCCGCCTGCTTCCCGGCATCAAGCCCTGAGTTCTCCATCTTCTCAAGGACCTTGTTTGGGTCCTCAGCGGTATAGACAGCGAACTCGAAAAGGGCGACTCGAACAGCGTCAAGGACACTCTTCTCGATGTTGGTGTCCTCCTTGAACCGCTGGGGGTTGAGCCTGATACCCTTCTGCTTCATCAGGTCCCAGAGGTCCTGGAGATTCCTGACGGTGTCCCTCCCCGTGATGTCAATCATGCTGACGACTTCTTGGGTCCCCTTGTCAGGGGTAGAAGACATCATCGGCCCGTTGACGTTGCTCATCGGGGCCAGGGTCGGGCTGAAGTTGGACCCTGGGGTCGAGGTGGCTGGGGTAGCGGCTGGGGCAGCGGTAGAAGTCGTGACTGCCCCAGCGTTTCCAGGATCGGCGGCCTTGGCAGTAGCGGCTGCCTGACCTGTTGGGGAAGGTGGGGCTGGGGCTCCCGGAGCGGCTGGCTTGGCTTCAGCCCCTCCCTTGGCCTTGGCCTTGGCAGCCTCTTCAGCAGCAGCCTTCTCCTTGGCCGCCTTGGCCTTGGCTGCGTCAGTGGACTCAGCAACCTTTGCAGGCCCCTGGCCTTTGAGGATGTCCATATTGGGAAGAGTCTGAGCCAATCCCTCTGGACTCATAGCCCGGAGGGACTTTTGGATGAACTCCTTGTAGTCCTTCTCCTCAAAACCAGCCTCTCTCATGGCTCTTTGGACACTGATTAGGGTTGCCCCACCATCCTTCTTCGATTGGGCTTCCTGTGCAGCAAGGGACTCGTCAAACTTCTTCTTCTTCGCAGCATCGATCCCTGTCATTCCGACAGTTTTCTTGCCTCCCTCAGTGGTATCCAAGCCTCCACGAACAAGAACGTCACTCAAGGCATTCTGCATTGAGGGGTTCTTCTGCATCGTAGTGAGTTTACTGAACCGCTCCTCAAAGCCCTTATTGAAGTCCCCCAGCTCTTCTTTGGTCATAGACCGACCGAGGGTCTTCTCATGTGCCGCAATAGAAGCTGTTCGGCTCGCTTCTTTGTCCTTGGCTCCGGACTCACTCAATGCCTTGTCAAGAACAGGACCAACTGTTTCAATCCACCTGGCTGCCTTACCCCCAGCGGTTGTTTCGTTCCTACCAGCCTCCACCATGGCGTCGATGAGCTTGGCGTTCCCCTCGGTCTTGGTCTTTGAGAGAGCATCGTCAACCGCTTTGGCTTGCTTCCTTGGATCAGTCTTATTCCACCACCCGGCAACCAGGTCGATGAACTCGTTGATGTCCTCAAGGATCCTCTTGAGTTTGACGTAGAGAAACTCGAAGATACCCTCGATGACCATCTCTATCTTGTCGGAGATGCTGGTTGTGGCCTTGAAGGTCTCAGCAGCGTAGTCTGTCTGCTCTTGGGCGGCTGCCAGGTTGTCCTGAGCACTCTTCTCCATCGTGGCGATGACATCTGCATCATCGGCTGCCTTGATGGCCTTCTCATCTTTGAGGCCCATGGCATCCATGCGGGCAAGCATCTGCTTGTCCCCCTCAGTCAACTCCTGTGGTGGCTTCTTGAGGAGCTTGATCATCTCCTCCTTCTGGTCATCTACGGCGGCCTCCAACTTCGCCATCCCCCGGAACTGCTCCAGCGAGACACCGGCTGCCTTACGGGCAGCAAAGGCTTGGACCCCAGTCATGTCCCGGAGCTTCCCACCACCACCGAAGCGCTGTAGGGCCTTCTTGGTCAGGGTAAGAGCACCAGCAGCCGAGAGGTTGGAGGCTGCCTCCTGGATGCCCATGATCCCGCCCTTCTCAAGGGCGTTCTTGTCCATTTTGGCCTCTGCCAAGAAGCTCTTGAAGGCTGCCCTCTGGTTCTCGGGGACCTTCTGCAACATCGCATCAAGCTCACTACCACCCTTATCAACTGCCTTCTTGACCTCTTCAACGGTCATACCAGCAGAGGAGGCCATGTCAGCGTAGGCTAGCTTCGACTTCCGGGCGAGGTCCTTGGTCACAATGTCCTTGGTGGCACCCTCACCCGCCAAGAGCGTCATGCGGAGTCGCTCTTCCTCGGACATCTGCTTCATGCCCTGCATGGCGGTCTGGAAGAACTTCTGGGCCTCCCTCGGGTTCATCACCTTCCCGAGGAGCTTGAGCATCGTGGCAGCCTGACCAATACGTGTCGTGTAGAGACCAAGGTCAGCGGAAACACCTCGAAGGATGGCGAAGAACTTGTTGGTAGCCATCCCGGATTCGTTGGCCTCCTTCGTCATCCGGGCGAACTCCAACTTGAGGCCAGACAAGCTGGTCCCCATCTCGGTGAACATCTCCCCTTGGAGGTCAGTGATCTCGTTGATGCTCACACCCATGAGCCGTGAGTAGGCAAAGCTCATCCGGGCCATATCGCCAAAACCCTTGATCTGACGAGCTGCCTGGTCGGAAGAGTCCCCAGCGTTCTTGAACGCCTGGGTCATGCTCTTGAGTGTGATCCCCTGCTGGGCCAAGGCGTTGGTGGTCTTGATGATGTCATCTGCCTTGGTGCCCCACTTGAAGTTCTCACCTATGTCAGTGGCATCCTTCCTGACCTGGTCCAGGGTTGAGTCCAGCTTGCGGAAGGCACCCTCCGACTTCTTCCCACCCTCATACAGGAACTCAGCGGCCGAGGCCCCATCAAGGAGGTTCTTGTTCATCTCCTTGGCAGCCGACTCAGCATCCAGGGCAATCTTGACGATGGCAGCAAAGATGGCGGCCGAGGCACTGAGGATGGGTCCCATCTTGGCAAGGGTACCAACGAGAGGGCCGATGGATTTCATCATCCCGCCAATGCCCTTCATGGCGGAACCTAGGCCCTGCATCCCGGCCCCGGCAAAGCCCTTCATGTCTTTGCCCTTGTTCTTCATCTCTTGCCCCTTATCCTGAAGGGCAAACCCACCCTTCAGAATCTTGGGCAACGCTACGGCACCAGCCTTCTTGAAGACCGAGGCGGACATCTTGAGTCCAGCCTTGGCAATCCCAAGAACGTCCTTGCCCTTGAGGGAGTCGATACCGTCCTTGAACCCCTCGAAGAGTTCCTCGCCCATGCTGTAGGACTGAGCTGCATCCAGGGTGTCTTTCAGCCCCTTGGCAGTGGCACCCTTACTCTCTGCCCTACGCTGGATCTCATTGTGGACCCCAGTCTTCTCCATCTTCTTGGAGAGGATCTTGCTCTTCTCGCTGTAGGACTTCTTGGCCTCTTTGATGACAAGAGAACTCTCCTTTTGGAGGTCCTTGAGGGTCTCCTGAAGGGCTGCCTTCCTGGCCTTGTCAGACTCCCTGTTGATGGCTTCCTCAGCCTTGGCAATCTTCTCCCGCTCGGCTGTGACGACCCTGGTGAGGTTCCTAGCTGCTGACTCGGCCTCAACAAACTGCTTGGAAATAGCCCCCCTGCTCTTCTTCGACATCAAGGACATCATGTCCTTCAGCTCGTCCCCAATCCGACCGACACCCTTTTCGGCCTTCTTGAGGGACTTGGAGTCGAAAGCGTCGAACTTCAGCTTCTTGGACACCATCGCCTTGAGCGACTTGTCCATCTTGCTGAGGGCACCGAGAGCCTTACGAGTCTCAAGCTCGATATTGAACGCTAGTTCGACTTGCTCACGGGTACTCGCCATAGGTCATCTCCGGAATGGGGTCGCCCTTGGCCGTGGAGGTGGCAGAGGCAAGACCTCGGAGGGGTCACGGTCTGTGGTCCCCACACCAGGATCCTGATAAGTTCCGTCCTGATCCCCGAGGTACTTCTGCATGAACCCCTCCATACGCTCATCCATCAGCTCTGGATGCACCATGCGGGAGGCAGCCTGTTGGGCTTCAAGCTGACGCTTCCGCTGGATTCTCTGGGCTACCTCTTCCTTCGTGAGCCCTGTGAGTTCCGAACTCGCTGCATAGGGGCGGGCCTGCTCCTTCTCACGCTCCCGAGCCAGCTCTTGGATCTTCTTCTGGCGGGCAGTCATCTCAGACCTGAGTCGAGCTTCTTCACGGGCAACCACCTCATCGTGCCAGTCCTTCTCTCCTCGAAGGTTCTTCTCCAACTGGTCGGCCAACTCCTCAACAGACCGGGCCACGTTCATGACATAGCGCCCGCTCTCCTTGGCCTTGTCAGGGTCTTCTCGAAGGACCACCTGACGAATGAGCTGGTCCCGACGCTTGACCCGCTCCTCACGCTCCTTCTGGCGACGGTCCTTGTCCTGGTTGTAGATTTTCTGGATGCCCTTGCCCGCGAAGCAGGACCCGATGAACTTGGCGTTGTCCCACTCCCTCTCGGCTGAGTCTCGGGTGTCCTCGTAGTAGTTGAGTGCCCTCCAAACGAGTTGGGCGAAGTTGAGACCCAAACGCTCTGTACCCAAGATCCCAGTAGAGGTCGAAGACATTGGGTCGAGCCCCCGATACTGAGCCCACCGGAACCTGGAGTAGTTCTCCATCTGGTAGGCTTCGGTCAGGGTCACTGCCCCAGCCGCCTTGGAGTTGACCTCTGAGAGGTGACGGATGATCTTCCCCCGAGCCCCTGTTGGGAACCCAGAGAAGACCTCTTGGAGCTTTGGGACCCACTGGTCTCGGTCGGGCAGGATGTTCTGCCCGTCAATCATGAAGACCCCGTAAGCCATGAAAGCGCTGTAGTAGCGATCCATGGACTTCCCAGTCATCTCCCCGAGTGTGCCCGAGGCCCACTGAAGGTACTCGAACTCCCGATGGTTGATTGACTTGAAGAGGAACTGAACCCCGTTGATCTCAGCGGGCAAAATGAGAAAGCCCCTGAACAAGAGGCTTTCCACATCTCGATAGACCTCTGGGTTGACTTCCGGCTCTTTTGGAGCCGGAATCCGAATGTCCTCGGGATCAACCTCGCCGGATGCTAGGGCCTCTTCGGCCCCCTCGACGATTTCGTTGATCCGGTCGTTGAGGCTAGGCCGTGGCATGGCTTACCTCAAAGACGTGGGGGGGCTTTGAACCTGGGGTTGATCCCTGCAACCGGGGGCTGCTCGAAGATCCGTTCGGCTGCCTGAGGGTTGACCTTGGCGATGTTCTCGGCCAACTCAGGGATGCCTTCGGCCAACCTGGTTCCACCCTGGATGGGGGGAGGAGTTGGGTCATCTGGAAGAGCTGCCTGCTGCTCCATCGCCTCGATCTCCTGAGCCCTACGAAGGGCTGCCGGAGTGGCTGGGATGACCGGGCGGGCCTGCATTGCCGGAGGGGGCTGGGCGGGCTGAGTCGCCTGGGGGACCTGAGCCTGGGGTGGTTGGGGAACCGGGGAGGCCACCTGGTTCAGAGGCTTCCGGCTCCTCATGAGCACCTCGGGATCGGGATGCTGAAGCTCCGGAGGGAGGTTGGGGCGCACCGGGCGGGCCAGGGGCACTTCAGGGGCCTCCTGAGGGGGGTTTGCTGGTGCCTGGTGGCTTGGAGCTTGTGCTCGAACCGGAGCCCTCTGAGGGGCTGCTACCGGGACTGGCTGGGGTTCGGGAACCTCTCCAGGGGGGATCTCCTCCGCCACCTGGGCGAGCTTCTGATCGACCCCTTCCAACTCACCCTTGGACGACCGGGACATATACCCCACCTCGTCCAGGATCCGACCAACCAGCTCGAAGGGGATTTGCCCTTCAATCTCCTTGGCCTCGATGAGCAGACGGCGGTACTTCTCCTCCGGGGTCTCATCGGGGATGGTGAACTCAACCCCTTCAGTGGAAGCCTTCTCAGACTTGGCTACCACCTCGTTGAACTTCCGGAAGGTGGTGTCGATGACTTCCCGAGACCAGGTTGCCAAGATGTACTCGGAGACGAACTGATGCCGTTCCAAGGCTACAGTCTTGGTTGAAACCTTGCCTGTTCGAGGGTCCGTTTCCTCAACGTCCACCTCCACGAAATCATACTCACGGAGAGACTCTCCGTTGATTTCGCAGACGGCACGGGAGATGTGCTCCCGCTTGAAGGCGTTGATGTACTGGAGTTCCTCGAACTCCTGAGCCGCTTGCATAGCGGCTTCATACTCCTCAGGTCGGAGACTCCTGAGCACTACGTTGCAGTCAGCAACGGTGAACGAAACCTCTACCTCTCCTACTCGCTGGGCCTTCTTGAGAGCTTCGGTGATCTTCTTCGCTTGCAACTTTGCCATTCTCGCACCCTACCAGTTTGGGGTTGTGGTGGAGAAGGACAGCGGTGACGGCAGAGGTGAATGTGTACATCTACATCCCATCTAGTTCGGGGGTCCGATCTAGCCTCCCCGCCCAGAGGACCAAGCGGGGAGAGTGAGGGAACAATCTGGGTCTGATCTGATACTTCTACATCTACATCCGTTGCCGCATGTCCAATCTCATCTAAGGCCCCCTCCTTGAAGGGGGCCTATCTCAGCCATCAGCCGACGGTTGTTGAGGGCTGTGCTCCTCCGGCGAACCGGAGCGAGTAGCCACCACCAGCGGTTCCACCACCACCGGGGCTGAGGCCCGTGTCGATGAACTCACCGTAGGTCGAGAAACCGTCGATGATGTCCGTGACAGTCACCGAAGAGTTCTCAGCCACGATGGCTGCATCGCTCGTGAACGAGGCGGAGTAGCTGTTGAGCCAGCAACCCTCGTAGAAGGTGAAGAGGGCCTTGATGTCACTCGTGTAGAGGCTCGAAGTACCCTGGGGCTGCTGAACGGCCTTCTTGATGTTCTTCGAGTCCACACCAACCGTGTCCTCCTTCGAGGACAGCTCGGAGAAGACCAGCTCTTGCTTGATGTCGAACGGCCAGCGGTGATGCCGGAGCGACCTGACCAGACCTTCGACGCCACCCTTGTACCCGAGCACCTGGAAGATGTTCACGGTGTAGAGCAGGGTCCGGTTCAAGGTCAGGGCCATCGGCTCGGTCACGCCCGGCACAAGCTCGGCAACCGTGTCACCAAAGCCTACGCCACGGACGGGATCGATGGTCCGGCTCTCATCGAAGCCGAACTCAGAGACCACACCGATCTGTTGGAACTTGTTCTTTCCAACCATGTAGCCGTAGACCTTGTTCTTCTGGCTGACGGCTACACGAGTGTTGGGGGCGGTCCCCATTCGGTAGATGTAAGTGTTGAGTTCCCTCGGGTTTCCCATCGGTCAGGCTCCTCTTTGGTCAGGCGGCGAAGTGAGAGTGAACTTTGTCTGCCATGCTGGCGAGCTTCGTGAGGTCGGATCGGAGGCTCGGGTTCTTGAGGTCCGACGCCTCAACCAGCTTTGCCAGCTTGATCGAGATGGTGTTCAAGTCCTTCTTGGCAACTTGAGTTCCGGGCAGTCCACTTGCCTCGACCACCTTCAGAGCACTCTCGACCTTCGCCATGACCGAGTGTGCTAGAGCTTCGTTGATCACCAGAACTTCTTCAGAAGAGATTCGGAGGGAGGCTTCCTTGTCCTGCCCTTGCTGGTCTTGCTGTTGGTCCTGAGCCTGCTTGGCCTGCTCTTCAGGGGCCTCCTGCTCGTCTTGACCTTGCTGGTCCTGTCCCTGAGAAGCGACCTTCTTGAAGTCTGTGAGGATCAGGCTTGCCCCGTCCTCATCAGACTTCACCCAGGTCTCACCATCCTTCTTGGCGTCATTGAGCTTCTTGTACTCCTTCTTGTACTTGAACTCACCCTTCTCAGTAGTGAGTTTCAGCACGTACAGAGGAATCCCAGGACCCTTGATCTCTGTGATGGTGACCTTCTTGATGAAGTCGCCCTCGCCATTAGCTGTCCAGGACCCATCCCCCTCATTCCACTTGACGGAGGCTGTAACTGACCAATCCTGTTCAGCAGCGACCTTGAGGCTGTCGTACTCCCCATCCTCGATGAGCTTCTTCTGGTCGTTGGCGATCTCTTTCGCCAACTCCTCACGAAGTTGCTTCGGGAACATGGTCTTCACGTCCCCACCGAACTCACGGACGTACATCTTGGCGCCTTCGTCAACCCAGTACATCCACAACTTGGGGGCGAGAGAGTGGTTGTACTTGCCACCCTTCATCTTCCGCATGATGTTCTTGATGATGTCCTGCTTCTGACGATAGAGCCTCGACTCGTTCTCCATGTAGAGTTCGAGTTCCCGCTTGGCATCCTCGTCCACAGCAGCAGTCTTGCCTGTCACCACCTCACAGAGGCTTGCAGTGAGGCCACGAAGGGTCTCAACCGAGCCCTTGGGGGCAGAGCCAGCCTTGTTGATGGCATCAATCGTGGACTCGATGGCTGACAGCTTAGCGCTGAGCCCTTCGGCCTCCGTTTGAGTCACCAGGCCCAGAAGTGCCGCCACGACCCTGTGAAGGCCAGCGGACTTCTCCTGTTGCTCTTGTCCCTGCCCAGCTTCTTGCTGAAGCGCAGCGACATGCCTCTCGATTTCGTCGATGTGGGTGTGGATAGCTTGGACTGGGTTCATGCTTGCGCCTCTGAAGTGTAGACGAGAATCAGCAGGGATAAACGGATCACCATGCCCCGCCCATCGTGCCCTGCGAGGACGCAAAAGCCCCTCCAGAGCTTGCAGGTCAACCTTGATGGTGGTCGAACCTTTGCTTAGGAATCCGTCGAGTGCTTTTCGACAGTCAGTCGAGCTGGAGACAAGAGAGGTCACCAACTTCAGGACCGAAACAGACCCGAGATTGAGCTGCCTTCCGTCTGGGAGGTCAACGTAGTCCCGGAACCCGTCGGTAGCGACTGTGATGAGTGAGGGTGCCATCTCCTAGAGCAGAAGACGGACAACAAGATTCACCACCCCGGATCCTCATCCGAGGTCCACTCGTTGGGATCCGGGGGAGGACAAGGGATAGTGTCCCTGGCGAAACCTGGAACTAGCGGGGGAGGGGGTAAAGCATCGACCTCACTCAGAAGGTCCAACCCGTCCTCGGTAAGAGGGTAAAGTCTCTCAACTACACGACTTTCTCGTGTCTCTTGGTCGATAGTCACTGGCAACACGATAACCCCCTGGGTTGCCCTTACATTCTCAAAAATACTTCCAGCAGGTGGGAGGGGAGGATCCGTGAGCCCACAGGTGGTGAACGTAGATAGGACCCATCACAGGTCCACTCGGGTTGACCCCCAGAAAGACCCTCCAAGTCATTTAGGAACACCACAGCATTGCCCATCCCAGGCCATGCTCGCTCGTGCTTCCTGGAGGCAAGAACAACTCGAAGACCCTCAAGATCAGGTCCCAGAAGGACCCCTCGTAGGTGCCCGGATCTGTACAGTACCTCCCAGGCTTCAACGGAGGGGGACATGGTTTCAGCAAGAACGAAGCTGTTAGACCCAATGTCCACTACTCGAACCTCAGGCAGAGGAGTCCCCAGGTTGGGGAGGTTCCCTTCCAGAAGGAACTCTCGAACCCATTGAGCACCCATTCCGATCCTCTCTCCACGCTCCCTCTTGGTCAGGTTGGAGGGGAAGAACTTGTCGAAGGTCCGGAGGAACCCAGCAAGGGCCGGTTCGATATGGGCAAGGAGTGGAGGCCCCCAACGATGGTAGAGGTCTACCCCGGCCACCAACCCTGTAGCGGCTGGGACAAGGGCAAGCTCCCGGTGCAGGAAGAGAGCTATCGCCAGGAGGGTGTCAGGCCCACGAACCTCTTTGGTGGCAAAGACGAGGGGTAGGGGTGTTCCCAGGAGAAGGTCCTCGTAGAACCGAGTGAGGGCTCCAGGGTCCTCAGGTCGGAACCCAGCACCATGGTGCTCGTAGACCCCAGGACCCAACTGCTCCCGAGTAGCTCCGGTCTCAAAGCACAGGGCTCCACTCACAATCGAGGGGAGCCCTGGGTCAACGAGAACTTGGAACTGAAGCTCCGACACCTGCATGGTCGGAGTCTACACCGACCGGCTACCGAGCGTAGTCGTACTCACAGGGGCAGGTCACCCCATCCTCGGATGCCTTGTCTCCACAACCGCCCTTGCAGCCGCCTTCACACTCGCCACCATCCTTGCAGCCGCCTTCGCAGTCACCCCCACAAGGTCCGGAGGTACCAATCGTCGGGTCCGTCAGAAGGTCCGACTCCACCAGGTCATCGAAGGCCGAAGGCTCCATACCATGGCTGAAGGCCAGGAAGGCCCTCTGGAAAAGACCTGACCTGATCGTGCTTGCGGTCCTGTCGTTTGGTCCTGCTTGGTCCTGACTTGGGTCAGCAAAGACAAGCTGCTCATCGTTCGGGGCGTCCCCTCGCTCTGCTTCAGCCTGGGCCTTCTCACCCACCACTGGAATACACGCCTCAGCGATGAACCGGGACATAGGGGCAGGCTTCCCGAGGTAGTTCTTCTGGGGGGCCATGACCGTCACCGATTGTTCGCCTCGGGTGATGGCGACATAGGCTAGACGACGCTCTTCATCGAAAGCGGTCTCGTCCCCTGCTGCTTCCTTCTCGTCACTCCGGAAGTTGGGGAAGACCCCTCCCGCCATGCACACATAGCAGTGCTTAGCCTGGAGGCCCTTCCACCCGTGGACGGTGCCAACCAGAACAGCAGGCTCCTTCCAGTCTTCCTTGTCCTCTGGGTTCTTCTTCTGGGCCTTCTCGTTGGCCGCCTTCATCTTAGCGATGAACCCAAGGAGATTCTCTGGGTCCTTGAAGTTCTCAGCCATGATCATGAGAGGGCGAAGAGGTGCCATAGCCGCATTCCGGATGGCCTCCTCACCGGCTTCAGCACCGTCCTCCTCGATCACGTCATCCTCATCCACCAACTTCATCAGGGCGTCCTCGAAGGTTCCCTTCTGACCCTTGATGTTCAGGATGGCCCGGATGAGAGAGGGGGAGTCCATGCCCCCAACAGCGGAAACAGTCCGGATAGCGTTGGCATACTCAGCCACACGCTTGTTCATCCAGTCAGCCTTCCCGAAGTACACTGGGTTCCCACCTAGAATGTAGTCGAGGTAGCTCTGACCCCGAGCACTTCGAGAGAGGCCCGCACCGAACTGCTTGTCCAGCCCGAAGCCAGGGGTCATGTGGGCATCAAGAACGGCTTCGTTGACGGCTTCGTTGCTCCCGCCAACCACCAACCGCATCCAGGCAGTCAGAGCCCGGACCAGTGGCTTTCCAAAGTACCCACCATCACCACGCTTGAGAAGGCGGTAGGGGATGCCCCGAACCAAGAGGGCCAGGGTGTAGGCGTCGTGCTCGGCATTGTTCCGGACCAGGATCCCGAAGTCCTTGGGGGAGTCCCCGGCATCACACGAGTCCTTGATCTCCTGAGCTACCTGGTCGGCTGCATCCTCATGGTCGGCTGCATCCCGAGTCCGGATAGCCCCCATGCCCTTGCGCTCCACGTCAGCGTCACAAGTCATCGGGATCTGACGATCCGCATTGTGGGCGATGAGCTTGTTGGCAGCATCGACGATGGCCTTCCCAGAGCGGAAGTTCATCGTCATGAGCTTGGTCTGGAAGCCCTCCTGCTTGGACAAATCCACGTAGTTCTTGGGCTTTGCGCCACGGAAGGCGTAGATGCTCTGCTTGTCATCCCCAATGAAGCCGAGAAGGTCTGCCTTCTCCCCAAGGATCTGGAACATCTCGAACTGGATCTGGTTGAGATCCTGAGCCTCATCAACCAGAACTGCCTTGAAACGACGCTGTTCGGCTGCCCGAGCTGCCGGGTCGTTCTTCAGGATGTCCAGAGCCACAACGAGCTGATCGGTGAAATCCATAGCCGGGGCCATCACCGGGTCGTTCTGCTTGAGCCATTCGTAGGCCCCATAGAGAGCCGCCAGAGGATGGTCATCACCCATCTCTGCCCGGACCTGCTCTACCGTCTGACCCGCATTCTTGAAGTTCTCGACGGCCAGCTTGGCCCTCTTCTCCCCCATCGGCTTCTGGTCATCACCCACGATGGGCTTGCCAATGTTGAACCACTGACCACAGGGAGTGGTCCAGTAGGGACTGATCCGGTCGTCACTAGGGGCATCCGAGTCAGCGGCAACAACCGGAACCCCTGGGAGGGGGAGCTGAGCTTGGGACATAGCTGCCCGAACTGCGTTGACAGCCGGTACCTCTTCCTCAGCATACCGACGGCGGTACCCTCCACCCCCGTAGCCACCACCTCCACGACCCTCGAACTTGGGGATGACGGCCATCTGCTTTTCAGAGAGGGTCCGACCCCTTGCGAGCTGGTCATGGAAGGAGCGTAGGATCTCAATCGAACGCCACCCAGGGATGGCTTCGATCCGAGCCATCGTATCCTTGTTCTGCTCCAGAGCCTTCTCATGAGCCTTGGGGTCCAGAGGGACCTGCTTCATGGCAATCTTGAAGAGCTTGTCCGCTGCCTTGGTGTTCTTGACTGCCTGAGCCAGGCCAGGTCGGTTCTTCGTGATGATCTCACGAGCCATCGAGTGGGTGGTGCCAATCCTGGCCCCATGGATCCCTGCCCTCTCGGTCACACGAGCCTCAAGCTCAGTGGAGGCAGCCACCGTGAAGGAGCAAGCCATGATCTGGCTCGGCATGTAGCCCTTCTCCTCAACGAGGTGGGCGATGGTGGCAACAAGGGTCTGGGTCTTGCCCGAACCTGCTCCAGCAGCGATGACCACCTTCCCCATCGAGCGCATCACGTCTTCCTGCTCGGGAGTCAGGCCAAACTTCTGAGCCGTCCTGGAAGGTGCCGCAAACTTGCTAGCTGCTGCTGACCCAACAATCTGAGGGTCGTCAGACTCCTCGACTGCCTCATTGAGGTCAGCAGCCAGGTCGAGCTTCCTGTCTTCCAGGGCTGCCCGAGTCGGGGAACCCACCGGCTCCACATTGATCTTCCGGTCAGCTTCCTTCATCTCCTCAGCAATCGCCTGAGCACCCTCGACCTGGGCAGAGATGGCTTCGACCGTCGGGGCTGGGGCTCCCAAGAGTTCTGCACCCTTGCGGACCCACTTGAACATCGAGGAAAGACCTGAGCTGGTCGGAACAACCGCCAGCTTTTGCATCCTGGTTTCGAGATCCGGCTCCTCACAGGCAGCCGCTACCTTGGCAGCATTGGCATAGGTCCGGCCGGGGAACACGTCCCGCATGAGGGTGGTCCGGCGCTTGATCCAGACCATGAACTCCTCGATGAACCGAGCCTTCTTGCTCGGGTCCACCTGCTCCATGAGTCGGTACTTCGCACTGACCGTTCCCGCATCAGGACGCTCCATCAGTGAGTCGAGGTGCTTCTTGGCAGCCTCTTCAATGGAACTACGGTGCATCCTGTAGAGAGCCAGGCCCTTGTCGAGGAACTGCTGGTCGTCCCCACCGATGGTGTAGGCGTCGATTGCCAGCACCAGGACCATGAGGTCCAGCAGACGGCCTGGAGCGGTCTCCCGGTCGTCATTCTTGGGGGTACCGTCTGCCGCTGCAACGAGGAGCCGTTCGTCGATCTTCAAGGCCATGTCCATCTCCAGGTATCTTCAGTGGGGGCTCATAGAAAGAACCCCCAACCAAAGAGCATCAATCATGCTGCATCCATCTTGCGTTCCCAGGCGACCTCTTCTGCCGCCCCGTAAGACGAATATGCCGGTGAACCGTACACCGGGTAGTGCGGGGTCCACTTGGAGGAGCCCACAGGTGAACAACCGAGGACCAGGTGACGAGCCACCTTCTTCTCATGAACCTCAACGTCCTTCCTGTTGAAAGACGAGAAGTTCGAGCGGTATCGGTCCCCGAAGCTGTTCGTCAGGGTCACGTAGAAGCACTCCCGGATGACTTCCTCGCCGTCCTCATTGTAGCCCGTGGACACGAGGTCCGAGGTCAGGTCAACTTCCCAGTCCGTCTTGGAGTAGTTCGAGGTCGTCATAGCTCTACAACGGACCAGGGGAGGTTCTTTCAACCAAGAGGTTACTTTTTCTTGAGAGTCTTGCCGTTGTACTCGATCAGCCCTTGCTTCTTCAGGGCTTCAGCAGCCGACTGGATGGCCGAAAAGTGAACCCCTCGAAAGGACGGGTGTCGGGTCATGTCGGTGAGCTGTACCTCATCTCCGCTCTTGAGGTACTCCATGATGGCTACCTGGGCCTTACCTCTTGGGGCGGCCTCCTTGTATCTGGCTGCCACACGAAGGGCAATCACGTCGTCCTGGCTTGCGTGCTTGACTGGGTTTCGGATTGCCACCTCGGCAAGGTCGAAGCTGTCCGGGATGTCCCAGCTCTGCCAGTTGGGCGAGATGTCGAAGTCCCTGGGGTTCACCTTCCGGTCCTTCAGGATGTCGAGCACCTCGGTCACAGCCTCCTCGACCTTCTTCAGTACCTTCTGAAGGTCACTCGGGTCGAAGGATGAGAGGTCCCGTATGTAGGACTCCAACCAAGAATGGGCATTCAGGTAGCGATCACAGACCTTATCCGGGATGGAGATGGCATCTTCATAGGTCGGACCAAGGCCCGTCATCAGAAGGCCATTCAGTTGCCTCGACTTGGCGAAGAGGTCTTCCATCATCTTCTGGATAGCCACGCCACTCTCGTACCGGTCCTCAAGCTGGGAGAGCATGATCTCCCCAGGGTTGGAGAGCCCACGGTACTTACTGGCAATCCGAAGGGTGATCCCGTTCATCTCCTTAATGACCCCCAGGACACTCTTCAGGGCCTTCTCGTCATCCTTGGAGGCGGGCTTCTTGAGTCCCTTCTCAGCATGGTCATGAACCAAGTCCAGGACCTCTGCGAAGTCATCCATAAGGAAAACCCGGAAGGGCTCCCGAATCCGGAAGGAAAACACGTACAGAGAGTGGTTTGCCATAGCCTGAACGGCCTGCTTCTTGGCCCGGTCGATGGTAGCGAGGTCCCTCAGAAGGGCTTCACGCCTCTTCTTCTCCTCCTCGTTCTGCTGCCGGACGAAGTCACCACGAGACTTCCCGTCCAAGACTTCCTTGGCAACATTGACCTCCACCATCTTCCTTGGGTCCCCACCCCGATCAGGGTGGTTCTCCAGGGCCTTGCGCTTGTACGCCCTGGCTACTTCCGAAGGGGAAGGGCTTGACCCAGGTGGAAAGCCTAGGATTTCCTTGGCATCCTCCATTGACATAGAGAGGAGAAGCCTGGCGTGAAGCTCTCGGGCAGTCCGATTGGTGTACATGTCACTTGCTCCGCTGCATAGAAGGATTCTAGCCCACATCGATCCGGAGTCGGTCAAACCTGACTGTGTAGGCTGTCCCAGAACCAGACCTCTGAGCCCCTAGGCACACTGAGACTTTATCAGAGGCCAAAGCAGTGAGGATAGAGGCTGAGACCAAGTTGCTGGCGTAGTAGTCCCAAGGCAAGGCCAAACTCATCGATCCAAGTCCAGGCCAACCGTTCGCAGTGTATGCGCCGTAGTACACCTTGAAGTTCGCCATGTACAGGCTTGGAATGTCAAACACGATGACATCATTTGAAGTTCCTAGGGTCATCACGTTGTCTAGGTAGTTGTTACCCCTGACGACTGTAGACGTGTAGGCCGGTGAGAGTCCATTCCCACTCAGACCCCGTCCTCTCTTGACAACAAACTCAAGAGTTGAATCCCCAGACCCAACGGTGATGACCGCATCCTCATAGTTGTTGGCGGCATCATTGCTTGGGTTGTAGGCCCAGACCCTAAGCCTACTTGGCATGGAGAACCCACTGAATGCGTTCTTGATAGGGAGCTTCAACATAGGAAGGTTGCGTCCGCTTCCCGTAATGTTCCAATCTGAAGTCTGGTTTGGGCGTATGACAAGGCCCCCGGAGCCAACAGAAGCGGCCGAGTCTTCATAAGAGGTCCCCTGCTTCACCCATGTCGCCCCGCCCATGGTGTAGTTCTGATCAGCGCTGAAAGTCTGGGAACTCTCGGCAGTGAAGTTGATGTCGTACACCGTTCGATAGATAGTGGACGGGACGTAGGCCATACTCACAGAGGGTCATAAAACGAAAACGGCCGTACCTCCGAAGAGATACGGCCGTTTCCAAGCCTACTTACGAATCAGATCCGGGCACGCAGGTTGAACGTGAGGACCAGGTACAGGAGCGGGAAGATCGGCTGGTAGTAGGCTTCGGCACGGAGAATCGTGGGATCCTCTGGGTCGATGACTGCCGAGATACCCGTGAAGGCAGCCACGATCTCCTGCTGGATGAGCTGGTTGAAGAGCGAGGTCATCGAGACCTCGACTTCATTGGTCCGGCTCGACAGGAACTTGGTCCCGACGAAGGCATCGAGGACCGAGCGGCTGTTGATGCTGACATAGTCAGCAATCTGGGTGACCGTCGGGAGACGGGTGAGGACCGAGGTCATGTTGGTCGTGAGGCCCTGACGAATCCGGACGATGGGGTCCAGGTCCTCCAGGAGGGTCACACCAGCAACCGCAGTCTGGTTGGCTTCCACCGGGTCGAGGATACGGGGGATCCGGGTGAAGCCCTGAATCCGACGACGGGTGTAGGGGGTTGCCACGTCAACTGCTGGGGAGCAGACCGCACCCGAAGCAGCAGCAGCGAAGAAGGTTCCGTCCACCAGGGTCTCGAAGGTCTCACCAAGCTCATTCGAGAGGGTGATGACTGCCGAGTCCGGGTAGAAGGCGACGATCCTCTGGCTGAAGAGGCTACGGGCCACCGTCTGAGCATTCGTGGGGCTGGTACCCGAAGCGAACCCGATGAAGCCCATCCGCTCCGACTGGTTGCGGATGTTGCTCATGATCTCGCAATGCTGGGTCAGGAACGAGTAGACCGCTGTGTCCGTCGAGAGGGGGACCAGGAGGTCAGGCTTGATGTTCCCAGGCAGCGGGGTTGCGAGGTTGTTGATGGCGTCGATGAAGACCTGAGCAGACGCCTGGTTCGTGTTGGGGACCTTGTGGACTTGCTTGACACCCACCAGGACGGCCCCGTTGAGGATCGCCAAGTAGGCTCCAAGGGTGACCCGGTTCTCGGCTGAGAGCTTGCCGTAGTTCGCCTCGATGGTCTTGAACTGACGGTAGATCCTGGTCGAGTAGTCCTGCTTCAGGAACCGGTAGGAGATGAAGTAGAAGTCCCCGTTCTTCGGCTCCAGCCCGCTCGGGTTGAAGGTCTGGACGTTGGCCGTGTCGTTGACTCCCACGTTGACCGTGTTCGTCACGATGGTCTCCAAGCCTGGGATTGCCAGGAAGGGGACCCCAGGGTTCACCTCGAAGGTCTGGGAGACGTTCAGGGAGAAGTGCCCACCAGAGGTGTACGAACCACCCGAAGCCGGGAGGACCGTGAACCTGAGGCCCGTGCGCTCATCCGTGTAGGTCTGCCCAGGGACGCCCGTTCCGGCAGAGCCATAGGGGTTGGTCGAGGTGACCACGAAGTTGTCCGTGGCATCTTCCCCATTGTCCCCATCGGTCCCAGGGGTGATCTGGGTTCCAGTGAGGATGTTGAAGGCCGAGTTGGCACCCGTCCCGAAGGCGATGGAGGAGGCAGAACCCACCACCAGGGACTCGATGGTCAAGTAGACCTGCCCAGCGATGGTTGTCGGGTAGACCACCGCACCCGTGGTGTTGGCAGTCGGAGCCGTTCCAGGGCTTCCAGCAGAACCCCAGGAGGTGACTGCAATGTTCGGGGTAGCCATGAGGCGGTTGACCACCTCTTGGACGTTGACCCGAGACTGGCTGGCGAAGTCACCCTCACTGAAGCCGAGAGTGGCATTTGCCGAACCATTGAGGATCACCACCGAGGACTGCTCGGAGTTGATGTTGCTCGTGATACGGACGTGGTTCAGGTTGCCCAGAGTTCCTACCGAGGCAGTGCCCTGAGAAGCGATGACGGCATTGATGTCCGCCACCACCAGGGTTGCCGTGGTCGAAGAGGGGTTGATCGTGACCTGGAAGTCCACCCCATTGATCCGGACCTTGAGCACATCGTTCAGGCCGCTTGTGAAGACGAAAGCCTCCGCATTGGCCCCAACGAGGGTTGCAGGCTTGTTGACTGCACCCGTGGTACCGTCAGCACGCTGGAAGGTCGTGAACCCGAGAGTGCTTTCCGCCGTTCCCTGACGAATCCGGACGTAGCTCTGGTGATCGAAGCCACCAGGGAGAGCACCCGGAGTCGAGTAGCTACGGATCACGAAGAAGGTGTAGCCAGTCCCAGGGCCAGGGATTGCCGTACACATGTAGTTGTTCGTGACCGAGGAGAAGGCCGGGTCGGCATCAATCGCTGCATTGATGTCTGTAGCGATCTGGGCCGGGGTCCTGGTTCCGGGGGTCAGTGAAACGTCGATGTCCACACCGTCGATGGTGAGGTTGAACAGGTCGTTCGAGGCACTGGTGATGGTGATGTTCCCTCCACCAGACAGCTTGACCGGCTTGCTGACCATGTAGGCTCGGGAGGCAGTCACCAGGTTGGTGCTGACCACCGGATTCCCGTTGAGGAGGGTCCTCCAGGTAGCCGAAGAAGGGCTGTAGAACGAGAAGGGCTGGGCACCCTTGTTCGTGAACACCGCATTCGTAGCGGCTGCCTGACCGAAGGTCACAGTCACGGTCTCGCCAACCGGGGTGCCACCAACGTGCATGGCATCCGGAACCTGCTCGACACCACGGGGCCACTGGACGGTCTCAACAAGACCAC